>Ga0183095_10057_pt6 | contig 252997 bp, 230 predicted proteins | sample BioMet4_FD_130346 | JGI IMG/M metagenome (GOLD analysis project Ga0183095, IMG submission 130346) | Microbial communities from bioreactor (seeded with sewage sludge) at LBNL, California, USA - Biofuel metagenome 4 (v2) (version 3) | ecosystem: Engineered > Bioreactor > Anaerobic > Unclassified ...
CCGTGTACTTCTCGTAGTCGTGCGTGTTCGAGGCCTCCTGGATGGCCAGGTAGTACCACTTGGTGGTGTCCAGGTTGTCGGGCCACGTCACCATGTCGGCCAGCAGATCCTCGGTCTTGCCCGGGACGCGCTTGAGAACACGGTTGACCAGCGTCGCAACCTCGGCTCTTGTGATGTCGTTCTGCGGACGGAAGGTTCCGTCGGGATAGCCGTTCGTCCAGCCCAGCACGGCGGTGCGCACGATTTCGTCCTTCGCCCAGCTCGTCGCGATGTCGGAGAACGTCGCGGTCTTGCCGGTGATGTCGGTGGAATCGAAGCGGGCCGCGATGGCCGCGAACTCGGCTCTCGTGATGTACGCGTTCGGGCGGAAGGTCCCGTCGGGATAGCCCTTGATGATGCCCATCTCGGCGAGGGTGTTGACCATGGTGTTGTACCATTCGCCCTTGTGCACGTCGGAGAAGCTGCTCTCGCTCGTGAGGTAGGTCTCTCTCATCTCGTCCGTCAGCAGGCGGAAGAAGATGGAGGCGACTTCAGCGCGGGTGATCGGGGCTTCCGGACGCGCATAGCCCTGACGGCCGATGATGTACGCAATGTGGTCGATGCCGTTCAGGCCGGTCGGGATGTTGGCGTCAATCGTCGTGCCCGGATTGGGATTCGGGTTGGGGTTGGGGTTGGGAACATAGACCGAGTTGATCGTCAGCTTGCCGGGGACATAGGTCACCTTGTAATTACCCTGCTCTTTTGCACCGGTTGCGTTGATTGCATAAGTGCCAACACTCTCGCCAGCCGCTCGATTCAGGTCAAACTTTACAGAGTCATTGTTAAGCGTTCCCTCTACGGTTGCTGTAAATGACGGGTCTTTGGCACCGTAATTCTTGTTTGCATTTTTCACAGTTACAGTGACGGGCTTTGGAGTGATTGTCACAGTTGCGTTGCCGAAAAACGGAGCATAACCGTCTTTTTCTACTTTATAATAGACTGTATATTTGCCCACATCGGTATATCCGGGATTTGTTGAGGTATAGCTTCCGTCGCTTGTTGTACTATAGGTGACAGTTGCGTTTTCTGACGTATCTTGTACGGAAATCGTGTGAGAAACGCCGTCGTAAATGCCCTTGTATCCGTCGGCAGAGGCAGACATATTGGGAAGCCATTGTGCGTACAGTGTGATATTTCCGGTAACTACAATATCATCGCCAGCTGCATAAGATTTTCCTTCTCCCGCAGCATCGGAGGTCCAGCCATTGAACGTGTAGCCGTCTCTTGAAAATCCGTTTGCGAGGACTGCTGCACTGGTTTTATATGGATGCGCGGCCTCGTCTTTTGTTGTTCCGGTTGCGTCTTTTGCATTTGCATTGTAGGTTATGTGATAACTGTTAGGATTATAATAGAACGTAATTACAGCTTCGCCGTTGGCAGGCATATTGCCGGTTACAGTCGTGTCGCTCAGCTTCTCTGTTACATCTCCGATCGTACGAGTCGTTGCAGTTGTGTCAAGCGTATAGTTTGTGAATTCTCTTGCTGACGCGGTATACGATGCACCGGCATTCTGAACACTGGATTCAGCATCCGCCAATGTGTTCCCACTTTTATCCCTATAGTTTACGGTCAGCGTCACCGGGATTGTCGGCAGAGAATCAGTCGTGAAAGAGACATTATCCACCATGTTTCCAATGGTATTGTTTTTACTTCCACAGCTGACTGCGGAGAAAAAGAATCTGACCAGATAGACATTTTCCGGAACAGTATAGGTATAACCATAGGCTTTATTGTTCACATCAGACGTAGAATAAACAGTCCATGCATTGCCATCCTTATCTGTATCAAAGACAACAAGGTCAGCGCCAACTGCCTGCTTCTGAGCGTTTCCTTCAATCCGGTTAAGGGATGCCTCAGATAAATAGTTTGCAGCTTCGCTGCTGGCCATGATGATGACTGCCATCACATCCTTGAAATTCTGACGTCCGCGATGAGCAATTTGCCAGTTTAAGGTCTGGCCCGGTGTTACCAGAACATCCTGATAAAGCGCGCCATCGGATTCGCAGTTGATTTCGGCACACTGACTTCCACTGCCGAGTACGCCAGTAAGACCATGCGCTTTAGAGGTGCTGCCGACGATTTCTATTGCTCTGCCGTCAGAAATCGGATTTGTAAATTTCCAATAAGGAACCTGCCCATTCTGGTACTGCTTATAAGTGTTTGTCCTTCCGCTGCCGGTAATATTAGGCTCCTCAAAGCTGCCGTTTTTCAGTTCCGTTGCATAGGGAACATGAAATGCCGCAGACTTTCCTAGAGACTGGCCTTTACTGTTAAATGCCTCTGCAAAATATGTCTTTTCCGCGCCTTCGTCAACAGAGACATTCAGCCAATTTTGCGTGTTGCTATCACCAGATATATTTTCCAGCCACGTATTCGAGCTGCCACTGATGTTAAGTAACTTTCGGCTATAATATACTCTCTTAAATGTTACCGCATCATCGGAACGATACCATCTATAGGTAACATCGTCATCGCTGCTGGAGAAAGTTGCCGTCAGGCAGCCGCTGCTTGCAATATCGTCTTCGATCGCAACCTTCGCGTCGGCCCCTTCCGCCGGGACAAAAGGCGTTTTGTCGTCCGCAGGTTCTTCAGACGAGGCTTCCTCCGCAGCAGACGGGGCTTCCTCCGCAGCGGCCGGAGATGCGGCCGGTTCGTCCGCCAGAACGGTCATCGGGAGCAGGCTGACGGTCATGACCAGCGCCAGAATCAGAGCCAGGACCTTCGTATATGTTGTTCTCATCACTTCGTTGCTTAACGATTATATACGCAGTATAGCATTATATAGTTACATAACGGTTATATTATAATAATTTTTAAAAATTCAAAAACAGAAGAGTAACCTGCTGGACGGGCCCGTCAGGCTGTCATTCCACGAGAGGATAAGAACACGCGGGCCGACGGCTGTTCCGGCTGTTTTCACGCAAAAAAACGCTCTTTCCGGCGGAAAACCGACGGAAAGAGCACGGGGAAAAGAGCGGGTCTATGCCGGCGGAGCCGCGCCGCCGCGGGGCGGCGCTCAGGCCCGGAGCAGCGCGGCGGCCTTGCGCGCCACGATCAGCTCCTCGTTCGTGTCGACCACGAAAATACGCACGCGCGAGCCGTCTTTGGAGACGTCGTCCCCGCCGGCGGCGCGCTCGTTTTTCTCCGGGTCGAGCCCGACGCCCAGAAATTCCAGCCCCTCGAGCGCCAGCCGCCGCACCGCGGTGCTGTGGCGTCCGATGCCGCCGCCGAACGCGATGGCGTCGAGCCCGCCCAGCGCGGCGGCGTAGGCGCCGATATACTTCTTGATACCGTAGGCGTAGGCGCGCACGGCGACCGCCGCGTCCTCATTGCCCGCCGCCGCGGCCTTCTCGAGATCGCGCAGATCGTTCGACACCCCGCCGGAGAGGCCGAGCAGGCCGCTTTTCGTCTGCAGCATGGTCTTGATCTCCGCGAGGCTCATGCCGCATTCCTCGGCCAGATAGAAGATCACGTACGGGTCGAGATCGCCGCAGCGGTTGTTCTGCAGGATGCCGCACTGCAGGCCGAGGCCCATGCTGGTGTCGATGCTTTGCCCGTTTCGGATGGCGCAGACGCTCCCGCTGCCGCCGAGATGGCAGGCGACGAGGCGCACATCGCGCCGCCCCATGCGCGCGGCCGTCCACTCGGAGAGATATTCGAGCGACGCGCCGTGAAAGCCGTAGCGGCGGATGGCGTATTTCCGCGACACCTCCAGCGGGATGCCGTACAGCGCGGCCTCCGGCGGCATGGAGGCGTGGAACGCCGTCTCGAACGCGCCCACGAGCGGCGTTTCGGGCAGCAGCGCGCGGAACAGGCGGATCGCCGCGAGGTACGGCGGGTTGTGCGCGGGCGCGACGGAGCTGAAGGCCTCCATCTTGGCGAGCACGTCGTCCGTGAGGTACTGCACGCCGGTGACGCCCTTCGCGTGGACGACCTTGAAGCCGACGCAGCTCAGCTCCGCGAGACTGCCGAGGCTGCCCTCCAGCAGCGCGGCGAGCATGCGCGAGATGGCCTCGCGGTGGGTGGGGAAGGCGGCCGCCTCGTCCAGGCTCCGCCCGGAGCGCAAATCGCGGTGGTAAAACCGGCCCGTCGGCGCGCCGACGCGCTCGGCACCGCCGGAGGCCAGCACGGTCTCGCCGCCCTCCATGCGGAAGAGCTGATATTTGAGGGAGGTACTCCCCACATTACAGATGAGAATGTTCATGGCGCAGGCTCCTTTACGATATTATATATAATGTAGCAGAACCCGCGCCAAAGCGCAATGGCCGATCAGCCCCCGCCCGCCGCCGCGCGGTAGAGCCGCGCGAGACAGAGCCAGAACAGCCGGTCGGCCTCGCCCGTGGCGGGCAGACCGGCCTTTTCCTGTACCCAGCGGACAGCCCGCACGCTCGCCTCGTCGTGCTCGCCCGTGACCGCCGGGGCGGGGAGTTCGGGGAAGCGCGCCGCCAGCGCCGCCAGCATGGCCTGGATGAGATAGAGGTGACAGCAGCGCCCGCCGGGGCGGATGACCTGGTTCGGCTGCCACACGGGGGCCAGCGGCTCCGCGGGGAGCACCTGCACGCACGCCCGGCGGAAGGCATCCGTCAGAGCGTTCCAGGTCGCCTCGTCCGTGCGCCCGGTCGGGGGAAGCCGGTGCGCCGCCTGGAACGCGGCCACGGCCGCGGCCGTCGCGCGGCCGTACTGCCCGGTCACGGGCACGGGCGCGCGCCCCTCCGCCTTCGCCGCCGTGCGAAGCATGGTCTGCAGGCTCCGCACGGGCCTGCCGAGATAGTCCTCCGGGTTTCTCATGCCGTCTCCTCCTCGTCTTTTGAGCCGGGCGCGGGCGCCTCGGCCGGAAGCTGGGTCAGGCGGCTGGCCGCCGCCGCGTCGTCCGGGAACAGCTCGCCGTCCCGGAAAACCGTCTGCTCGATGCCCTCAAACTGGGCGTAGATCGCGTCCCACGCCGCGCCGTCGGCCTCGCCCGTGACGGGCAGCGAGACGAGCTGCTGGTACGCCGCGACGGCCGCCTTCGTCTCCGCGCCGAAGCGGCCTGTCACCTGGACGGACGGCAGCTCCGGCAGAAATTCCGCGAGCACCGCGAGCATATACTGCAGCTGCCGGACCTTTTCGCCCGTGTCGCCCTCGCGGACGGCGTCCGGGTAGGCCCAGCTGCTCGCCGTGAAGGTTTGCCCGCGCGACTGCAGCTCCGACAGGCGCAGGATGCCCACATAGAGCCGCACCAGCTGATACCAGGTGGCGCGGCCCACGATGCCGTCGACTGTGAGGGAAAAGATCTTCTGGAAATCGCGCACGGCGGCCTCGGTCAGCGCGCCGAACACGCCGTCCGCCGCCACCTTGGGGATCGCGGGATAGTCCTGCGAGACGCGGTTCAGCGCCGTCTGGATGAAGACGACGTTCTCGCCCGTGTCCCCGCGCCGCACGGGCGCGCCGGGATAGGACTCCCGCACCGGCGCGACCGGCGCGTTCGTCACGAGCTCCAGATCGTAGCCGTAGTAGGACTGGAGAATCGAAAACATGCCGTAGCCCGCCTGCGCCAGCTCCTGCGAGCCCCACTGGCTGAGCCCCTCGCAGGTGACGGACCGGCCGTTGCAGAACTTCGCCGCCAGCGGCTCGACGAAGCCCGCCCGGCGCAGATAGTTCGAGAAGACGCGGTCGACGAGCTCGGAGATGTTTTCAAAAATGCCGCGTCCCTGGATGTACTTCTGGTCGATGGCGGTCGAGGAGGTGATCTGAAACGAATAGCCCCGGCTGCGGTAGTATTCCGTGTAGACGCGGTTGAGCGCGAACGAGATGACCGCGAGCGCGTTGGCCTCCAGCGCAGCGGGCTCCCAGGTGGGGTAGACCTCGCTCGAGAGCACGTTTTTGACGTAGTCGGCGAACGGCACCGTGACGTTGGCCGCCCAGGACGAGGGCGCGCCGAGATGGACGGTGATGCGCTCGGGAATATAGGGCGTGACGACCGGCATGGCGCGCCTCCTAAAGCGGCTGCGCCGAGACGCGGATGACCTCGGTGCGGTCGTAGGCGTCCGGCAGCTCCGGGGTCGGCACGAGCATGAATTCCTGCAGCGTTTCAACGCCCGGAAAGACCTGCGCGTCCTCCACGAGAATGCGGTCGTAGCCGGGCTTTTCCGCGAGCAGATCGACCGTGACGAAGGGCGCTTCGCCGTCCGGCGGGGTCTCGACGGCGGCGGGGGAGGTGAAGCCTTCCGCGTCCGTCAGCCGGAAGGCCAGCAGCTGCCGCCCGCTGCCCGGCAGCTTTTTTGTGATGAGCACGACGGCGTTTTCGATGGGGATGCGGGCCTCCGAGGTGAAGACCTGCGCGGCGACGATTCCATGCGCGTCCATATCCCACGCTCCTTTTTGAGTTTGTATCAGGATATGCGCGCCGCGGAGAAAAGAGAACAAAAAAACGCGGGCGGATGAAAATCCGCCCGCGTAACGAGGCCTCGTTTTTCCGGCTATCTCACGGCCGGCTTCTTTTTCAGCATCCGCAGCCACTGCACCGTGTCGGCCACGGTGGACTTCAGATCGCGCGGGAAAAAGCCCAGCTCGCTCGTCGCCTTGTCGTGGGAGAACAGGCCGCCGCCCTCGAGCGTGTGGAGCGAGTAGCGCGTGTAGAGGGGGCGCTTGTGCAGAAGCTTCCCGGCCGCCTCGATGATGGGCGCCGCACCCTTCGCCAGCCAGATGGGCAGGCACGGCTTGCGCGGCCGGTGCGTCACAAGCCCGATGTAGCCGAACAGGTCGCGGATCGTGCAATAGCGGTTCGAGAGAATGTAGCTCTCGCCCGCGCGGCCCTTCTCGGCCGCCAGCAGGCAGCCCATCGCGACGTCGCGCACGTCCACAAAGTCGTAGCCGCCGTTCACACCCGCGGGCAGCTTGCCCGTCAGGTAGTCGGAGACCATCTGCACCAGGTGGTTCCGCCCCGCGTCGTAGGGCCCCAGAATGCCGGAGGGCTGCACGATCACGGCGTCGAGCCCCCGCCGCGCGGCCTCGATCACGGCCTCGGACGCCGCCGCCTTGGTCTTGGCGTAGGCGCCCACGACCGCGTCGGGGGAATAGGATGAGATCTCGCGCATGGTCGCGTTGCCCGGCAGCTCCGGGATCGCGTGGACGGAGCTCACGTAGACGAGCCGCCGGACACCATGCTCAAAGCATTTCTCAATAATATTTTTTGTTCCGTTTACATTCACATTATACAGCAGCGGCGTCGTTTCCGACTCGATGCTGATGAGCCCCGCGAGATGAAACACGACCAGCTCGCAGCCGTCCGGGTTCTCGAAAAAGGGCTCGAGCGTCTCGGGCTTCGTGACGTCGCCGCGGTAAAAGACCACGCTGCCGATCTCCGGGGCCGTCTCCTGCGGCAGAAGCAGCCCGCGCACGCGCGCGCCCGTCGGCACAAGCAGCCGCAGCAGCGCCGAAGCCAGATGTCCGGCGGCGCCGGTGACGAGATAGATTTTTTCCATAAAACCGCCTCCTTGACAGACTCCCGCTTCTCTGGTACTATCATACTACACAGTGTCGGTTTTGCAACCACCAGATGTTTTTGCAGCGATGAGTTTGCGCCAGCGGCGATTTCCGCTGACGGATTTGCGACAAATCGGAGGAAAGTGTTCATGGAAAAAGAAAACCAGCGCGTCCGGCTGACGCGCATGCTGCTCAAGGAAAAGCTGCAGGAGCTGCTCAAGGAAAAGCCCGTCGGGCGCATCAGCGTCAAGGAGCTGTGCGAAGCGTCCGGCATCAACCGCTCGACCTTTTACCAGCACTACCCCGACGTGTACGCGCTGCTCGAGGAGATCGAGTCCGACATCCTCCGGCAGACGGATGAATTTATCACGCAGATCAACCCCGAAAAGAGCGGGCAGCAGAGCCTCGTCGCCTTCATGGCCTATGTCCGCGAAAACTCCGCGGTGCTCTTCACGCTTCTGAACCCGCAGACGGGCGGGACGTTTGAAAAGCAGTTCATGGCGCTCGTGCTCAAGCGGCTTGGCACGTCGGAGCCCTCGATCCTCTCGTCGGCGCTGCTGCCGTATTTTTCGCAGTTTCTCATCGCGGGCAACATCAGCGTCATCCGCGAGTGGATCGCGAACGGCTTCGAGCTCTCGGACGAGAAGATAGCCGACATGATCTACCGTTTGTCGGAGAACCTGGTGCTGTCCTTCGGCGCAATAAAATAAAAAAAGCCGCCGTTCCGCGGCCCGACGGGCCCGGAACGGCGGTTTTTACCGGCAGAGGAACAGTTCCGCGACGAACACGACGCCGCAGCAGCCGGCGGAGACGGCGAACAGGCTCGCGCCGCGCCAGGCGAGCGCCAGCCCCGCAGCCAGCGCCAGCGCGCCCGCGACGGGCGACTGCGTCGCGTCCAGAATGGCCGGGAAGGTCATCACGCAGAGCGTCGCGTAGGGCACATAGTAGAGGAACGACCGCAGGAAGCGGCTTTTGATGGGCCCGCGGATGCAGGCGATCGGCAGCACGCGCACGGCGTAGGTCACAAGCCCCATGACCGCAAGATAGATCCACACGCTAGGCCGCATTGCGCTGCACCTCCGCGGCCGTCTCGCCGCGCGGGAACGCGAGCGCCGCGCCCGCCGAAAGAAGAAGGGTCAGGAGAATCGTCCGCGTGCCGGCCGAGAGAGAGGAGACGACCGGCAGTCTGGACGCGAGAAAGCTCAGGACGAAGCCCGCCGCGACCACGAGCCGCACGGGTTTTTCCTTTTTGGCGGGCGGGACGATGACGGCCAAAAACATGCCGTAGAGCGCCACGCTGAGCGCGCTCACCGCGCGCGCGGGCAGCAGGTTCCCCGCCGAGACGCCCAGCGCGGTGCCGATGGCCCAGCAGGGCGCGGCCGCGAGCACGGCGCCGTAGGTGTAGTACGGGTCGAGCGCGCCGGGGCGCGCGAGCGTGATGCCGAAAATTTCATCCGTGAGATCGTAGCCCACGAGAAGCCGGTGCGCCTTCGCGGTGCCGGGGGCAAACTTCTGGCTGACGGCGCAGCCCATGAGCAGGTAGCGCGCGTTGGCCACAAGCGTGATGGCCGCGAGCTCCCACAAAGACGCCCGCGCGGCGATGGCGGTGAAGCCCGCGTACTCCCCGGCGGAGGCGTTGCAGAGAAGGCTTGCGAAAAAGCCCTGCAGGGGGTTCAGCCCGGCGTTTCGCGCGGCGATACCGAGCGTGAACGACACGGCGAGATAGCCCAGCGCGATGGGCAGAGCGTCCCGCGCGCCCGCGCGGAGCGCCGGACGGTGGGTGTGAGAGCGAAGCGAAAGCACGGCTGCGTACATGGTCAAGGTCTCCTCGGTTTTGATTTCCTGCGTATTATAATACGCATATTGACATCTGTAAAACGAGGATATATGATACAACTATCATAAAAACTGATGGATGTGAGAATATGCTCTCGCGCTACGATATTTTCTGCCGCGCGGTCGAGATCGGGACCTTCTCCCAGACGGCCAAGGTGCTGGGCTACAGCCAGAGCGCGGTCAGCCAGGCGGTCAAAACGCTCGAGGACGAGCTCGGCACGACCCTTCTCGAGCGCGGCAAGTCCGGCGTGGTGCCGACGCCGGACGGCGAGGCGTTTTTGCCCTACCTGCGCGCGATCTGCGGGGCCGAGACCGCCCTCGCGCGCAAAAAAGAGGAGATGGAGGGGCTGCACAGCTGCCTCATCCGCCTCGGCACCTTTACGAGCGTGAGCCGGAACCTGCTGCCCCGGCTCATGCAGCAGTTCAAAAAGCGCTACCCGGAGACGCAGTTCGAGCTTGAGCAGGGCGAATACAGCAGCATCGGCCAGTGGGTGCGCGAGGGACGCGTGGATTTCGGCTTCGTAAACGCGCAGTTTGCCACGGGCCTGCGGGTCGAGCCCCTCTGCGACGACACAATGGTGGCCGTGCTGCCCGCCGGCCATCCGCTGGCCGGCAGGAAGAGCGTGAGCCTGAAAGAGCTCGCGGCCGAGCCCTTCATCCTGCTCGACGAGGGCGAGCACAGCGTCCCGCTGGAGGCGTTTTCTGCGGCCGGGCTGCGCCCGCGCATCGAGTACCGCGTGTTCGACGACTACTCGATCCTCGCCATGGTGCGCCAGGGGCTGGGCGTGTCGCTGCTCTACCGGCTCGTGCTGACGGGCTATGACGACCGGCTGGCCGTGCGGCCGCTCACCAATCCGCTCACAAGGACGATCGGCCTCGCGCTGCGCAGCTGGGAGACGCTGCCCTACGGCGCGCGGCAGTTTGCGGAATTTACAAAAAAGAACGCCGCGCTGGTGCTGGCGGGCGTTTCAATGTGAGGGAAACAGAATGGACAAGAAGGAAATTCAGGCATATTTCGACAAACTCGCGCCAAAGTGGGACGAGACGCTTGTGCATAATGATGCAGTCATCGCGGATATTCTCGCGGGAGCGGAGATCGGCCCCGGGCAGTCGGTGCTGGACGTCGCCTGCGGCACGGGCGTGCTGGTGCCGGACTATCTCTCGCGCGGCGCCGCGAGCGTGACGGGCGTCGATCTCTCGCCCGCCATGATCGCGGAGGCGGAGGGAAAGTTTCACGACCCGCGCGTGCGCTTCGTCTGCGCGGATGCCGAGACGGCCGCGTTTGGGGAGCGGTTTGACCGCATCGTGGTCTACAACGCGCTGCCGCATTTTCCCGACCCGGGCCGCCTGATCGCCAGGCTGGCCGAACTTTTGCAGCCGGGCGGGATCCTCAGCATCGCGCACGGCATGAGCCGCGCGCAGATCGACCGCCGCCACGAGGGCGGCGCGAGCGCCGTCTCCCGCGGGCTGATGGACGAGCATGCGCTCGCGGCTCTCTTCGCGCCGCATCTCACGGTCACGGTCTGCCGCTCGACCGACCGGCTCTACCAGGTCTCGGGCCGGCGGGACGCCTGAATCAGACGGGGCCGAAGCTGTCGATCAGCGCCTCGGCGCCGCAGTCGCGCAGATAGACGTAGTGAAACGCGTGCTCAACGGGCTCGCCTGTGACCGTAAAGGTCGCAAGCGAGCTCTCGTTTTCGGCCACGGCGCGGTAGACGAACGACACGCCCGAGCCGCGCGCGGTCAGCCGACAGAGCAGCCCAAAGCTGCTTACGCACACGACCCGGTCGAACCGCTCGGGCGGGCAGTCCAGGCCCAGCAGCAGCCGCTCGGCCACCGCGCGCGTGCCGGAGCCCGGCTCGCGCAGAAAGAGCGTCTGCCGCACAAGCTCCTCCGGCGGGACGAGTCGCCCGGCAAAGGAGTGATTTTGCGCGCAGATGCCGACGAACGGCTCCATCCGCAGAAGGCGGCTGCCGTAGCGTCGGCGGTCAAAATCGCCCTCCACGGCCGCAAAGTCGATCTCGTCGCGCTCGAGCAGCCGCAGCAGATTCTGCGTGTTGTCCACGACCAGCTTCAGCTGCCGCCCGGGCGCGGCGAGAAACCGCGCCGCGGCGTCCGCCAGCACAAAATCGCCGATCGTCTTGGTCGCGCCGATGCGCAGATGCGGGTGCTCCGCGCTCTCGGCCATGGCCTCGCGCAGAAGCCGGTCGCTGCGGGCCATCCCGCGGGCGAAAAGCGCCAGCGTCGCCGCCGCCTCGGTGCGCCGGAGCGAGCGGTGGTCGTAGAGAAAGAGCTTTTGGCCGTACTCCGCCTCGAGCGAGTGGATCTGCTGGGTCACGGCGGGCTGCGTGAGACTCAGCCGCCTCGCGGTCTCGTGGTAGCTCATGGTGTCGTACAGGGTGAGGAAGGTCAGAATCCGCCGGTCGAGCATGGCACGCCTCCGATAAATTTAACTAATTAACAAATAATAATTGATAATTTGATTATATCATAAAATCGGGTATAATCAAGTCAAGGAAAAAAGCCCGACTGACAGGAGGATGCAATATGAAATATCTGATTTTGGGCGGCGTCGCCGCCGGAACGAAAGCCGCCGCCAAGCTCAAGCGCTGCGACCGCTCGGCCGAGGTGCGGATCGTCACCAAGAGCCGCGATATCTCTTACGCGGGCTGCGGCCTGCCGTACTATCTGGGCGGCGAGATCGAGACGCGCGAGGCGCTCGTCGTCAACACGCCCGCCAAGTTCGCCGCGCTCACGGGCGCGGAGGTGCTGACCGGCCGCGAGGCCGTCGCGCTCGACGCCGCCGCCAAAACCGTGCGCGTGCGCGGCGAGGCGGGCGAGGAGTATGACGAGGCCTACGACAAGCTCGTGATCGCGGTCGGCGCGGCGCCCTTTGTGCCGGACGTGCCGGGCGTCCGCCTGCCCGGCGTCTTCCCCGTGCGCACCCCGGACGACGCGGTCGCGGCCAGAGCCTATATCGAGCAGAACCACTGCCGCCGCGCGGTCGTGTGCGGCGCGGGCTTCATCGGCCTCGAGACGGCCGAAAACCTGCTCGCGCAGAAGCTGGAGGTCACCGTGATCGACGCGGCGGGCCAGATCCTGCCGAACGCGTTCGACGAGGACATGGCCGCTTACGCCAAAAAGCAGCTCAAAAAGGCCGGGCTGCGCGTGCTGACGGGCACCACGCTGCTCGGCGTCGCGGGCGAGGGCAGGGCCGAGGGCGTCCGCACGGACGCAGGCCTGCTGCCCGCCGACCTTGTGATCGTCGCCATCGGCGTGCGCCCCGCGACCAAGTTCCTCGAGGGCAGCGGCCTTGAGATGTTCAAGGGCACGATCGTCGTGGACGGGCAGATGAAGACGAACCTGCCCGACGTCTACGCCGTCGGCGACTGCGCGATGGTCAGAAACGAGCTGACCGGCAAGGGCCAGTGGTCGGCCATGGGCTCCACCGCCAACCTGACGGCCCGCCTGCTGGCCAAGGCCCTCACGGGCGGGCAGGCGCGCTACCCCGGCTGCCTCGGCACCGGCGTGGCGAAGCTGCTGCCCAGCCTCAACGCCGGGCGCACGGGCCTCACCGAGCTGCAGGCGAAGGCCGCCGGGCTGGACGCGGTGTCCGCCACCGCCGTGCTCGACGACAAGGCGCACTACTATCCAGGCGCGTCCTCGTTCGTGGTCAAGCTCGTGGCCGAGCGTGAGAGCCGCCGCCTGCTGGGACTGCAGGTGCTGGGCGCGGGCGCCGTGGACAAGATGACCGACATCGCCGTGCTGGCCCTCTCCCAGAACGCCAAGCTCGGGGACTTCGACACCATGGACTTCGCCTACGCGCCTCCGTTCTCGACCGCGATCCACCCCTTCGTCTCCGCCTGCTACGTGCTGGAGAACAAGCTCGCGGGCGAGCTCGAGAGCTTCACCCCGGCCGAATACGCCGCCGGCGCGGCCGAGGGCTACACGGTGCTCGACGCCCAGCCCGCCCCCGCGATTCCCGGCGCGCGCTGGATGGATCTCACCAAGGTGAACGGCCCCGTCGAGGGGCTTGGGAAAGCGGACAAGCTGCTGCTCGTCTGCGCGAAGGGCAAGCGCGCCTATTTCCTGCAGAACAGGCTCAAGGCGTTCGGCTACACGAACACGCGCGTGCTCGAGGGCGGCGTGTACGTCAACGACGTGCATGTTCCGCGTGCGGGCGGCAAGCTGCCGCCGGAGGAGATCAAGCGGGTCAAGGCGCTGGGCTGCCTCTGGGACAAGCGCTACGACGACCGCTTCAACGTCCGCGTCATCACGCGCAACGGCAAGCTGACCGCCGCCGAGCAGCGCGCCGTGGCCGACGGGGCCGAGCGCTTCGGCTCCGGCGAGGTCACCATGACCACGCGCCAGACGCTCGAGGTGCAGGACGTGCCCTTCGACAAGCTGGAGGAGTTCATGGAATACCTGCGGGAAAACGGCCTGGAGACCGGCGGCACGGGCTCGAAGGTGCGCCCGGTCGTCTCCTGCAAGGGCACGACCTGCCAGTACGGCCTCATCGACACCTACGATCTGTCCCAGAAGCTGCACGAGCGCTTCTACGAGGGCTATCACAGCGTGAGCCTGCCGCACAAATTCAAGATTGCGGTCGGCGGCTGCCCCAACAACTGCGTGAAGCCGAATCTCAACGACCTCGGCATCGTCGGCCAGTGCGTGCCGGAGGTCGATCCCGCGAAGTGCCGCGGCTGCAAGCTCTGCCAGGTCGAAAAATCCTGCCCCATCCATGTGGCGGCCGTGAAGGACGGCAAGGTGCAGATCGACCCCGCCGCCTGCAACAGCTGCGGCCACTGCGTCGGCAAGTGCCCGTTCGGAGCCGTGACCGAGGCGCAGCGCGGCTACCGCGTCTACGTGGGCGGCCGCTGGGGAAAGAAGGTGGCCGAGGGCCGGATGCTCGACCATCTGTTCACGAGCGAGCAGGAGGTCATGGACCTTGTCGAGCGCACGATCCTCTTCTTCCGGGACGAGGGCATCACGGGCGAGCGCCTGGCCGATACGGTGCAGCGCCTTGGCTTCGACTATGTGCAGGACAAGCTGCTGAACAGCAGGCTGGACAAGACGGAGATCCTCAAAAAGACGGTTGTCGGCGGGGCGACCTGCTGAGAAAAAGGGCGCCGCAAAATGCCATGCATTTTGCGGCGCCCGTATTTTTCTGCCCTACGGCTCCCGGCAGAGCTCCAGGATGTACGCGCCGTAGGCGGTCTTCTCCATCTCCTGCCCGAGCGCGCGCAGCTGCGCGAGGTCGATGTAGCCCATGCGCCAGGCGATCTCCTCCACGCAGGCGATGAGATGCCCGCGCTGCGCCTGCAGCCGCTGCACGGTGCAGGCGGCGGTCAGCAGATTCTCGGCGCTGCCCGCGTCGAGCCAGGTGCAGTCCTCGTCCAGCGTGACGACCTTCAGCCGGCCTGCTGCGAGATAGGCGTTGTTGACGGACGTGATCTCCAGCTCGCCGCGCGCGGAGGGCTTGACGGTCTGGGCGATGGAGACGACCGAGTTGTCGTAGAAATAGAGTCCCGGCACGATGTACGGCGATTTGGGCCGCTGGGGCTTCTCCTCGATGGAGACGGCCCGGCCCTGCCCGTCGAATTCCACGACGCCGAACGGGCGCGGGTCGGCCACGCGGTAGCCGAAGACCGTCGCACCCTGCCTGTTCTGCCGCGCCTTCTCCAGACACGCGGGCAGGCAGTCGCCGTAGAAAATATTGTCGCCCAGAATGAGGCAGACGTCGTCGTCTCCAATAAAGCTGCGGCCGATCAGAAACGCGTCCGCGATGCCGCGCTGCACCTTCTGCGCGCGGTAGCTCAGGCGGATGCCGAGCTCCGAGCCGTCGCCCAGGAGCTTGATGAACGGATACAGCTCGTCCGGCGGGACGATGATGAGAATATCGCGGATCCCGGCGCGCAGCAGCACCGCCAGGGGATAGTAGATCATGGGCTTGTCGTAGACGGGCAGAAGGGGCTTGCAGACCGGCAGCGTCATCGGGTACATCCGCGTGCCTTTGCCCGCGGCGAGGATGATACCTTTCATACCGAGCGTTTCCTTTCGTTTCCTGTAAAGTCATTCGGGGTATTGTCATTATACGCCGCGCGGCGCCGGTTGTAAACTCCGGCTGCGTTTGCATTGCGCCGGACGCGGTGGTATAATGGGACCGGAAATCAAAAAATAAAGGAGTCTTGCGCATGATTACCGGCATCGAAAATGACCTTCTGCGCGTGCAGGCGTCCAGCCTCGGCGCGGAGCTGCAGTCGATCGTCCTCAAAAAGGACGGCACGGAGTATCTCTGGCAGGGCGATCCGACCTACTGGAAGGGCCGCGCCTACAACCTCTTCCCGATCTGCGGCAGACTTTGGGACGGAAAATACACCTATGCGGGCAAGACCTACGAAATGAACCTGCACGGCTTTGCGCGCAAGTCCGAGCTGACGCTCGCGGCGCATACGGCCGACAGCATGACCTTCCGCCTCGAGTCGAGCGAAAAGACCCTCGCGCAGTACCCGTTCCGCTTCGTCTTCACAGTGACGTTCCGCGTCACGGGCGCGACGCTGCAGGTCACGCTGGGCGTGGAGAACCGCGATGAAAAGCCGATGATCTTCGCGGTCGGCGGCCATCCCGGCTTCAATGTGCCCATGGGCGGCGAGGGCGGCTTCGCGGATTACGAGCTGGAATTTGAAAAGCCCGGCCATGTGAAGGCCGTCGCGATGTCGAGCGCCTGCTATGCGACGGAGCACTTCGTCATGCTGCCGCTTAAAAACGGGAACGTGATGCCCCTGCGCCACGAGCTGTTCGACAACGACGCGCTGGTGCTGACCGACATGGGCGCCGGCGTGACGATGCGCGCGCCCGGCAAGGACAAATTCCTGCGCCTGTCGTTCCCCGATATGAAGTATCTCGGTGTCTGGCACGCGCCCAAAACCGAGGCCCCGTACGTCTGCCTCGAGCCCTGGACGAGCGTCCCGGCCATGCACGGCCGGGTGGACGCGCTGGAGGAGAAGCGCGACATGCTGACGCTTGCCCCCGGAGAAAAATACGAGAACACCTACACCATCACAGTCGGATAAGCAAAAGCCCGCCGGGAAAACCCGGCGGGCTTTTTGATGTCCAAAGCGCCCCGTCAGTCCGCCGCCCCGTACACGAACGCGTCGGGGGCCGGGCGGCCCTCCGGCCGGAACGAAAGGGAGCTGGCAGTCAGATATTGGCCGTCGTACCACAGGCTGGCGGCGCTGCCGCCGCTCAGATTCATGGCCTGCACGCAGCCGTAGCGCGCGAGGAGCTCGGTGCAGGCGTCGATGCTGACGCCCATCCTGCCCTCGAGCGGCAGGTAGCCCTCGACAGCGAGCATCACCACGCTGCCGTCTGCCCGCTGCCCGATGCAGGCGCGCGGCTTGGGACCTTTCCAGAGAGGATTGGGAACCGCTTTCCCATCCACGATCATGGCCGGCTGGAATTCCGCTGCGTCGGTGCAGTCGGAGGAAACGGGGGAGCTCGCGTCCGTGATGGAAAACGCGTGGTCGGCGTTCAGCTCCAGGCGGGAGTAGCCGCCCGTCAGCAGGTGCGCTCCGTAGGCCGTGCCGTGGCTCATGGCGTAGCCCACCAGCTCGTTGCCTCTGCCGGAGTTGTTTTCCGCGACGAAACCACTCGCGCTGATGGCGAGCACGCCGCCGCGAGCGCGGCCCCGCCGAGCCAGACCAGGGTGAGAATTTCTTTGGCCGAAAGCGGTTCGGGCAGGGACGCAGCGTTCAGGGTCCCGGCGGCCGGGGCCTGGGCGTCATTGTCCGCAGCGCCGCTTGCTGCGGGAACGGCGGCCGCAGGCACAGCGGCCGCAGCTCCGGGTTCCGCCTGCAGGACAGTTTGCGCGGCGGGTACGCGGACGAGATTCAGAACGCTCGCGGGGCTCGCCGGCAGCGTTACCGGCAGCAGCAGCCGCAGGGCGACGAGCAGCCACAGCGCGTACTGCACGCGCGGGCGGATCCGCCCGCGCAGCAGCGGCCGCAGCCCCGCCAGCGCGAGAATGAGCACCGACGACGAGACGAGCACCTGCGTCATTTCTTCTCCTCCGCCTTTCTGAGGATCTCGCGGAGCTCGTCGAGCTCCGACGGCGAGAGCGCCTCGCGCTCGACAAAGCTGCTCACGAGCATCCCGAGCCGCCCCTGGTAGCCGCGCTGCAAAAGCGTCTCGGCCTCGGTGTAGGCCGCGTCCTCCCGCGCGACGGCGGGGTAGTAGCGCCGGGGCTTGTCCTGCTCGCAGCGCAGATAGCCCTTCGCGGTCATGCGCCCGACGAGCGTCTTGATCGTGCTGGCCGACCAGTCGGTCGTGCCCTCGAGCGCGCGGACGATCTCCATGAGCGTCTGCGGGGCGCGCTTCCACAGGCAGTCCATCACCGTCCACTCGCTTGGGTAGAGCGTCACATGCTTCCATTCCATGTGGTTCACCTCCATCGGTTTACTTCTGTAGACTCAACATAGCACAAAGGTCTACTCTTGTAAACCGATTGCAGAAATAAAAAAACTGTGCCGCAGAAAATCTGCGGCACAGCTGCTGTCTTACATGCGCTCGGGCGACGAGAAGCCGAGCAGGTCGATGCAGCCCTCGAGCACGCGGCGGGTGAGGTCGACGAGCGCGATGTAGCTCGCGCGGCGGGCCTCGTCGGGCTCGGTGATGATCTTGGTGTCGTGGTAGAACTTGTTGGCCGCGCCGGCCAGCTCGTAGATATAGGCGCAGACGGCGTTCGGGGCCGAGTCGCGGTAGGCCGCGCCCAGCGCGTCGCCGAGTCTCGCCAGAATGAGCATGAGGGCCTTTTCCTCCGCCGACGCGGGCGCGAGCAGCGCGGCGTCGTCGACGCTGCCCGTATACTTGGCGAGGATCGACTTGATGCGCACGATCGTGTAGAGAATATAGGGGCCGGTGTTGCCCTCGAACGAGGAGAAGCGGTCGAGATCGAACACATAGTCCTTGGTGGCGAGGTTCGACAGGTCGCCGTATTTGAGCGCCGCCATCGCGATGAGCTTCGCGGTCTGGGGCAGCTCCTCGTCGGAGACGGTCTGGTTTTCGGTGATCTTGGCGGTCACATAGTCCGTGATCTCGGAGATGAGGCCCGCCAGACTCGGCACGCCGCCGTCGCGGGTCTTGAAGGGCTTGCCGTCCTTGCCGTTCATCGTGCCGAAGCCGATGTGCGCGAGCTCCGTCGTCTCGGGCACGAGCCCGGCCAGCCGCGCGACGCGGAAGACCTGCTCGAAGTGCAGCCCCTGGCGCTTGTCCGTGAGATAGAGGATCTTGTCGGGGTGGAAATCGCGCTCGCGCTGCAGAAGTGTCGCGAGGTCGGTCGTGGCGTAGAGCGTCGCGCCGTCGGACTTGAGCAGGATGCAGGGCGGAATCTCCTTCGTGTCGCTGTCCTTCTGCACGGGCACGACGAGCGCGCCGTCGGATTCGACCGCGAGGTGCCGGCCCTTCACAATCTCCATCATCTCGGGGATGTAGGGCTGCGCGTCGCTCTCGCCCAGCCAGACGTCGAACGAGACGCCCAGATTGGCGTAGTTGCGCTTGAGGTCGGCCACGGAGATCTCCATGATCTTCTGCCACAGCGCGCGGTAGCCGCGGCGGCCGTTCTGCAGGGCATAGGTGGCGTCGTGCGCCTGCGCGGCGAACGCCTCGTCCGTCTTGCTGCGGGCGCTCGCCTCGGGGTAGAGCGTCTCGAGCTCGCGGATGGTGAAGGGGGCCTCCTTCGGGTATTCGCCTGCGAAGGACTCGTCAAAATACGGCAGCTCCGGCATGCGGCGCTGCACCTCGGCGATGATGAGACCCATCTGCAGGCCCCAGTCGCCCATGTGGATGTCGCCCACGACCTTGTTGCCGAAGAAGCGGTAGATCCGCTTGATGCTCTCGCCGATGATGGCGCTGCGCAGATGGCCGACGTGCAGGGGCTTGGCCACGTTGGGCCCGCCGTAATCGAGCACGACCGTGCGCGGCCGGGGGTCGGGCGAGACGCCGAAGTTCGGCTCGCGCACCATCTGTGCGAGATAGGCCGTGAGGCTGTCTCCCGCCAGCGTCAGATTGAGAAAGCCGGGCTTCGCAGCCTCGACCGAGGCGAACATGGCCCCGCCGCGCAGCTTCTCCGCGACGGCCTCGGCGATCGCCATGGGCGGCTGATGATAGACCTTGGCCGCGGGCAGCGCGCCATTGCACTGGAATTCGCACAGGTCCGGCCGGTTCGAGAGCGTCGTTCTGCCGTAGGAGGCATCGAAGCCGGCCGCCGTAAACGCCGCGGACACCTGCTCGGAAATCAGATCGACCAGTAATTTCATACTATCGGTACCTTTCTGTTTATAAGTTCAAATATTATAGCAGAGCGGCCGGGAAATGTACAGGAAAAGTTGCGTCTAGCCGAAAAGCCGCACGCTCAGCGCGGCCATGAAAAACCCGGTCAGATCGGCCGCGGCGGCAGCCGGCAGCGCGTAGCGCGTTTTGCGGATGCCGGCCGCGCCGAAGTACACGCCGATTGTGTAGAGCGTCGTCTCCGTGCTGCCCAGCATCACGGCGGCGGTGCGGCCGACCGTGGAGTCGGGCCCGTGGGAGGCGATGAGCTCCGCCGCGACCGCGAGCGCGGCGCTGCCGCTCACGGGGCGGATGAGCATAAGCGGCAGGAGCTCCGGCGGAATGCCGAAAAAGAGGCAGACCGGCGCGGCCGCGCGGGAGAGCCAGTCCAGAAAGCCGCTCGCGCGCAGCATGGAGACGGCCGAGAGCAGCACGATGAGCGCAGGGGCGAGCGCGAGCAGCGTGCCAAGACCCTCCTCCGCGCCGCTCACGAGCAGGGAATAGACGTCCTGCTGCCTGCGCAGCGCCAGGCACCCGGCCGCAAGCAGCAGCAGGGGGACGAGCAGCTCAGTCATGGCGGAGCCCCGCGAGCAGCCGCGCCGCCCCGAGTCCCGCCGCGACCGAGACGGCCGAGGAGAGCCACACCGCGGGCAGGATGTCGAGGGGCGCCTGCGCGCCCGCCTCCGCGCGGACAGCGGCCACGGTCGCGGGGATGAGCTGGATGGAGGCGGTGTTCAGGACGACGAACCGGCACATCTCGTCCGTCGCGCGATCCGAGCCGGACAGCTCCCGCATCCGGCGCACGGCGGCGATGCCGGGCGGCGTCGCCGCGCTGCCGAGCCCCAGCAGGTTCGCGCAGAAGTTCTCTGCGATATGCCCGGACGCCTGGCTGTCGCGTCCGGCATGGGGGAACAAAGATATCAGAATCGGCCGAAATGCGGCGGTAACAAATTTTGTGAGACCGGCGGCGGCCATAAGCTTTTGGAGTGCACTCCAGAGGCAAATTGTACCGGCGACCCCGAGGGTGAGCGTAACGCCCTCCCGCGCGCCGGAGAGGGCTGCAGCGCCCACAGCGGCTGAGTTTCCGGACAAAAGTCCAAAAACGCAGGCTAGAAAAACCAGGAAAAGATAGATAACTGACAGCATACTGTCCTGCCCCTCACAAATTTTGCGAAATTTGGGAAAAAATTTTCACGCGTGTTCAAGATTTGGACATAAATGGATGATATGATGAAAACGCTAGAAGAAAGTCGTTCCTGTTTCGGTACGGTTTCCGGTATGTCGCGCCGGCCCGGCCCAGGGAACATTGCTTAGGGAGGTACATCTATGAAATCCACCGGGATTGTGAGAAAAGTCGATGAGCTCGGCAGAATCGTTTTGCCGATCGAACTGCGCCGCACGCTGGACATCGCGGAGAAAGATGCAATTGAAATCTATGTGGACGGGCCGTCCATTATTCTCAAAAAGTACGAGCCCACCTGCATTTTCTGCAACGACGCAAAGAACGTGATCAACTACAAGGGCAAGAATATCTGCGCAAACTGCCTCAAGGAAATGAAGCAGCTCGTGTGATCTTCCCAAAGGGCGCCGAGAGGCGCTCTTCCCATCCGCAGACGACGCGGGACTTCGGAGCAATAGGAACGGGACGCCGGACGGCGCCCCGTTTTTTTATCCTTTTTCGCCGGTGAGCTGCGCCGCGGCGGCAGAATTTCCGCAGGCGAAGAATAAAAACGGAGGGGAGGGCCCGCAGCCTTCCCCTCCGAACGTATCCGGGACGGATATTATGCTTTCAGCACAGCATCGTACAGCTGGTTTTTGGGGAAGCCCGTCTCGTCCGCGACCGAGCGGACGGCGTCCTTTTTGGACAGGCCCTCTCCGATGCGTTCGAGCGTCAGCTCGATCGCGTCCTCGAGCGTCAGCTCCGCGGGCTTTGCCGGCGCGGCGCCTCCGACGATCAGCACAAACTCGCCGCGCGGGTCGTTCTGCGCATAGTAGTCCGCGGCCTCGCCCAGCGTGGTGCGCCGGATCTCCTCGTGCAGCTTCGTAAGCTCCCGGCAGAGGGAGACGGGCCGCTCCGCCCCGAAGGCGGCCGCCAGATCCTGCAGCGTGCGCAGCAGCTTGTGCGGCGCCTCATAGAAGATCATCGTGCGCGTCTCGCCGCGCAGCCCCGCCAGGTGCTCCTGGCGGCTTTTTTTATTGGTGGAGAGAAACCCCTCGAAGGTGAAGCGGCCGGTCGGCAGGCCGGAGGCGCTCAGCGCCGTGACGGCGGCGCAGGGGCCGGGGATGGGGCAGACCGTCACGCCCGCCTCGTGGCAGAGCACGACCAGATCCTCGCCCGGGTCGGAGATCGCGGGGCTGCCCGCGTCGGTCACGAGCGCGCAGCTCTCGCCCGCGAGCAGCCGCTCCAGAATGCGCGGGCCGCTCTCCTGCTTGTTGTGCTCGTAATAGCTCACGAGCGGCTTTTTGAGCGCCAGATGGTTCAGAAGCTTCAGACTCACGCGCGTGTCCTCGGCCGCGATAAAGTCCGCCTGCTCGAGCGTCGCGCGGCAGCGGGCGGAGATGTCGCCCAGATTGCCGATGGGCGTGGGGACGAGATAGAGCGTTCCGGTCATGTTGAGCCTCCAGAAAGGTGATAAATTCTTCGGTATTCGGCGGATTCCGAGCCGTCCGGATCAAAGAGGAAGAGATCGTTCTCAAGCCGCAGGCCGGGCCTGCCGCCGAGGCGCGCCTCCATGAGCACGAGACTGGCGTTCGCCCCCGGGTGATGGCGCACAAGGCGGAGCCTTTTGGGCTCGAGTCTGCACAGCCGCAGCGTGAAGACGAGATCCGCCAGCCGCTCGGGCTTGTGGACGATAAAGAAGCTGCCGCCGAAGCGCAGGAGCCACGCGGCGCAGCGGCAGAGCTCCGGCAGGGGACAGGTGCGCTCCCCGCGCGCGGCCGGATGGCGCTCGGACGCGCGGCCGCTGCCCTCGGGGTAGTAGGGCGGGTTCGCGATCGCGCCGTCGAACCCGTTCGCGGGCAGCAGCGTCCGGTAGGCGCGCAGATCGCCCTCGACGACGGAGAGCCGCCCCTCCAGCGCGCTGCGCGCGGCGTTTTCCCGCGCCAGCCGGGCGGCGGCGCCGTCCAGTTCCACCCCGGTCACCCGCAGCGAGGGCTCTCCGGCGAGCAGCAGCAGACCCAGCGTCCCGCACCCGCAGCCGAGATCGGCCACGCGCGAGCCGGGGGAAAAGGCCGCAAAATCGGCCAGCACCATCGAGTCGGTGCCGAGCGGAAACGAGCCGCCCGTCTCCATCCGGATGCCGCCCGGAAGACGTTCCTCGGACATACCTGCTCCTTATCTTAAATCAGTCTGAAAATTCAAAAGGTGCTGCAAAATGCGAAGCATTTTGCAGCACCTCCTGTTTTTCCCGTGAAAATTATTCCTGGGAGATCGCGTTGTTCGGGCATTCCGCAGCGCAAGTGCCGCAGTCCACGCACTGATCAGCGTCGATGACGTACTTGCCGTCGCCCTCGGTGATGATGCCGAGCGGGCATACATCCGCGCAGCTGCCGCACATGACACAGTTGTCGCCGATTACATAAGCCATAGGTTGCACCTCCATATAAGATTGCGAGTCTATTCTACCATGATTTTTTGAAAATGCAAACAGTAATTGCGCGCGCGGAGGAAATCAAATTTCGGGCCGCCTGTATAAACCGGCGCGGCGGGGGCGAAAATCCCAGAGAAAGAGGTGAGCGCGGTGAAAAATCAGGTATTTTCCCCGGAGCTGACGAGCATCCTGCGCGGCGCCTGCGGCCAGGCGCGGCAGCTCGGCCACAGCTACGTCGGCACGGAGCATCTGGTGCTCTCGATGCTGCACGAGAGCGGCCTGCCCGCGAGCCGCGTGCTGGGCTGGCTCGGCTGGCGGGAGGGGAGCTTCCGCTCCCTGCTGCTGGCCGACCGCGGGCGCGGCGCGGGGCGGCTGCCGCTCGTGCAGGGGCTCTCGCCCCGGGCGGAGAAGGTCGTCGCCGGCGCCTGTGAGGAGGCGCGGCGGCTGCGCGCGCCGGCCGTGCGGCCGGAGCATCTGCTGCTCGCCATCGCGCGCGAGGAGCGCTGCACTGCGGCCTGCATGCTGCAGAGCGCGGGCGCCGACCTCGACTGCGTCTTTTCGGACGCCTATTTGAGCCTGCAGAGCCGCGGGGCCGCGCAGGCGATCAGGAGGGAAACCACCACGAAATTGCTGGAACTGTACTGCGACAACATGCTGGAGAAGGCCGCGGACGCCGAGCCCGTGATCGGGCGCGAGCAAGAGATCAACATGGTCATGGAGATCCTCAGCCGCAAGAACAAGAATAACCCCGCGCTCATCGGCGAGCCGGGCGTCGGCAAGACGGCCATCGTCGAGGGCCTGGCGCAGCGGCTGGCGGCGGGCCGGGTGCCGGAGATCCTGCGGGGCAGGCGGCTGTTTTCGCTCAATATGGCGAGCGTGCTCGCGGGCACCAAGTACCGGGGCGAGTTTGAAGAGCGCATCCGCGACATTCTGCAGGAGATCCGCCGCTGCGGCAACATCCTGCTCTTTGTCGACGAGATGCACACCCTCGTGGGCGCGGGCAGCGCCGAGGGCGCGATCGACGCGGCGAACCTGCTCAAGCCCGCGCTGGGCCGGGGCGAGCTGCAGATGATCGGGGCCACGACGCTTGCGGAATACCGCAAGTATATCGAGAAGGACGCCGCGCTCGAGCGGCGCTTCCGCCCCGTCGTCGTGCGCGAGCCGACGCGCGAGCAGACGCGGCAGATCCTACTCGGCCTGCGCCCGGGGCTCGAGCGCCACCACAGGATCCGCATCACGGACGAGGCCGTCGCGGCCTCGGTGGAGCTCTCGTGCCGCTATCTGACGGATCGCTTCCTGCCGGACAAGGCGCTCGACCTGCTGGACGAGGGCGCAGCCCGCGTCTGGCTGGCCGAGGGGCGCAGCGCGGGGGGCGAGCTCGAGAGCGCCCGCTCGTCCGTGTCCGGGGAGCTCGAGCAGGCCGTCTCGCGCGGCGAGTACGAGCGCGCGGCCGTTCTGCGGGACAAGCTGCAGACACTTTTGCGGCGGCAGGCGGCCGCCGCGCGCGGGCAGAGAGCCTGGGCCGTCACGGCGGAGGACATCGCCCAGGCGGTCGCGGAGCGGACGGGCATCCCGGCGGGCAGGCTCACGCTCACGGAAAAGGACCGCCTGCTCGGCCTGCGCGAGGCGCTTTTGGCGCGCGTCGTGGGCCAGGACGAGGCCGTCGGGGCGGCGGCGCGCGCGGTGCTGCGCGGACGGACGGGCCTCGGCGACGGGGGCAGGCCCGCGGCCTCCCTCCTGTTCATGGGCCCATCGGGCGTCGGCAAGACGGAGCTCTGCAAGGCGCTGGCCGACTGCGTCTACGGCAGCCGCGACGCGCTTATCCGGCTCGACATGACGGAGTATATGGAGCCCAACAGCGTCTCGCGCCTCATCGGCGCGCCGCCGGGCTACGTCGGCTACGAGGAGGGCGGCACGCTCACGGAGAAGGTGCGCCGCAGGCCCTACAGCGTCGTGCTGCTCGACGAGCTCGAGAAGGCGCACCGCGACGTGACGGGCCTGCTGCTGCAGATCCTCGAGGACGGCATTCTGACCGACTCGCTCGGCCGGACGGTCGACTTTAAAAACACCATGATCGTGATGACCTCGAATCTCGGCAGCGGCCAGGCGGGAAAGCCCGGCCTCGGCTTCACGCCCGGCACGGCCGAGGACCGCACGCGCGGCGTGCTGCGCGAGGCGTTCAGCGTGGAATTTCTCGGCCGCATCGACTGCATCGCGGTATTCCGCGCGCTCACGCGCGAAAACCTCTGCGCAATCGCCCGGAAGCAGCTCACGGCCGAGGCGGAGCGCGCCGCCGGGCGGGGGCTCCGCCTGCGCGTCGAGGATTCGGCCCCCGCGCTGCTGGGGGAGCTCTGCGCGCGCGAGGACGCCGGCGCGCGCAGTCTGCGCCGCCGCATCCAGACCCTGGTCGAGGAGCCGCTGGCGGAGCTGCTGCTGCGCCGGCCGGAGGCGAAAAGCTTCGCCGTGCGGGGCGAAAGCGGCCAGATCCGGGTGGAGGAGGAAACTGACATTTAAATTAGAACGAACGTTCAAAAATACGGAATTGCGGCGCTTTCGGTGAAAGTTTGTAAATGATTGCTATAAAAAAATTTCCGGAAAAGGGTTGCAATTTATGTCAACGAACCTTATTATATAGATACAGTGGAGCCAAGTGGAGTGAAACTGATGAAAATGGAGCGAGGTGAGAGGGAATGTACGGGAAATACCGCCATACGGTCGACCCGAAGGGCCGCCTGTTTGTTCCCTCGAAGCTGCGCGACGAGCTGGGCGACGCGTTTTACGTGACGCTCGGCCTCGACCACTGCCTGTCCGTCTACACCGAGACCGGCTGGCAGACCATTCTGGATAAATACAACGCGCTGCCGATTTCGCAGTCGCGCAAGATGCGCTTCCTGTTTGCCAACGCCGCCAAGTGCGAGCCCGACAAGCAGGGCCGTTTCCTCATTCCGACGGAGCTGCGCCAGTACGCGGGGCTGCAGCAGGACGTGACCTTTATCGGCCAGGGCGGCCACGCGGAGATCTGGGACAGCGAGTCCTACGAGAAGCTCGAGCGCGAGACGCTGACGCCGGAGAATCTGGCGGCCGTGATGGAGGAGCTGGGATTCTGATGGAGTTTTCCCACAAATCCGTGCTGCTCCGCGAGGCGGTCGACGCTCTGAACATCCGCCCGGACGGGGTCTATCTCGACGGGACGCTCGGGGGAGCGGGCCATTCGCTGGAGATCTGCAGGCGTCTTACAACGGGCAGGCTCATCGGCGTGGACCGCGACGAAACGGCGCTGCGCGCCGCGGCCGAGCGGCTGAGCGAGTACCGCGAGCGCGTGACGCTCGTCCATGGGAACTTTGAAAATCTGCAGGAGATCCTGAGCGCCGAGGGCCTTGCGGGCGCGGACGGGATGCTGTTCGATCTGGGCGTCTCGTCTCCACAGCTCGACGACGGCTCGCGCGGCTTCTCCTATATGACGGACGCCCCGCTCGACATGCGCATGGACCGCACGGACAAGCTGACGGCGCACGAGATCGTCAACACCTGGCCGCGCGAGGAGCTGCGGCGCATTTTGTTCGAGTACGGCGAGGAGCGCTACGCGCCCCTGATCGCGGCCGCGATCGAACGCGAGCGCGAGAAAAAGCCGATCGAGACGACGCTGGAGCTGGCGCAGATCATCAAAAGCGCCATGCCGGGCCAGGCGCTGCGCGAAAAGCAGCACCCCGCCAAAAGAAGCTTCCAGGCCATCCGCATCGCGGTCAACGACGAACTGAACGCCGTCAGCCGCATGATGCAGGCGGCCATCGCGAATCTCAATCCCGGCGGCCGCCTGGCCGTCATCACGTTCCACTCGCTCGAGGACCGGATCGTGAAGAACGCCATGGCGGAGGCCGCGAAGGGCTGCACCTGCCCGCCGAATTTCCCGGTGTGCGTCTGCGGAAAAAAGCCCACCGTCCGCCTCGTGACGAAGAAACCGGTCGAGGCCTCGGAAGAAGAACTGGAGAGCAATCCCCGCGCGCGCAGCGCCAAGCTGCGGGTCTGCGAGAAGCTCGATTGATGGAAGGAGCACGCGCCATGGCTGCCGAAAACAGAAGAACCCGTTATGCCGCCAACGGAGCCGCCGCCTACGACCTCTATTCCTATCGCAGCCGCGAGAACACAGCCGAGGAGCTGACCGCTCCGCAGGAGCTGCCGCAGGAGCAGCTGCGCCCCAAAAAGCGCGTCCGCGTCAAGGTCAAGACGGCCGTCGCCCCGTTTACGCTGTTCGGCATGCTCGCCGCGGCGTGCATGCTGATCCTCGTGATCTTCGGCTATGTGCAGCTCTACGAGGCCACCACCAACGTGAGCAAGCTCCAGAGCCAGCTCCAGACGCTCGACCAGCAGCAGGTGCTGCTGCAGAGCAAATACGAGGGCAAGATCGACCTCGGCGCCATCGAAAAGCGCGCCGCCGCGCTGGGACTGTCCGAGCCGTCGCAGGATCAGACCGTCTATGTGAATCTGACGGGCTCCGACTGCGCGGAGATCTATCAGGAGCAGAAGACCAATTTTGTGGAGGACATCGTCTCCGCGATGAAGCAGAGCATCTCCGATCTCATTGCATATCTGCACCCGGCCGCGGCATAGAGTAGACAGGCCGGGCTGCTGAATAAGAGCACGACAGGGGCGGTTGACCGGACAATAACCGCCCCTTGTTTTGACAGGTTTACCGTTTATGAGGCAAGAAATATGGCATTGAAGCTGACGAGGCCCGAGCGGCCTTCCCGTAAAAAGAAGCTGTCCGCGGCCGAGCAGGGCCAGCGGGCCAATAAAATGATCCTGCGCCGCACATTGATCCTCATGATCGTGTGTGGCATTGCTGCTTTTATTCCGCTGATCGCCACGCTCTACAATCTGATGATCCGCGACCACGACAAGTACGAGGAGCTGGCCATCAACAACCAGACCCGCTCGACCAACCTGACCGCCTCGCGCGGGCTCATCTACGACCGCAATATGAACATTCTGGCCTCCTCCACCACGGTCGAGACCGTTTTCATCGACCCCAACGAGATCGCCAAGAAGATGGAGAAGCCGGAAAACAGCGGCCTGCTCGACAAGATCGCGAACGGACTCAGCGAGATCCTGGACGTCAAGCCGGAGTTCGTCAAGGAGCAGGCGTCCGACACCACCTACATGTACAAGATCATCAAGCGCAAGATCTCCGAGGATCTGGCCGACAAGGTGCGCACCTTCATCACCGACAACGATATTTCCGGCGTCTATCTCGAGGCCGACGCCAAGCGCTACTATCCGTATACCTCGCTCGCCGCGCAGGTGCTGGGCTTCGTGTCCACGGACAACGTGGGTTCCGAGGGCCTGGAGTCGTACTACGACTCCTATCTCGAGGGCACGGCCGGCAAGGTCGTCACCACCAAGGGCAACTACGGCTCCGAGATGCTCTATACATATGAAAAATGCTACGACGCCTCCGACGGCGACAGCCTCGTGACGACGCTCGACACGACCGTGCAGTATTACCTCGAGAAGAATCTCGAGGCCGCCATCTCCAAGTACGACGTGCTCCACGGCGCGCTCGGCATCGTGATGGACGTCAACACGGGCGACGTTCTCGCCATGGCGAACATCGGCAGCTACGACCCCAACAACTATCTCGAGATCTACGACGACCAGACGGCGGCGGAGCTCGAGAAGCAGTATCAGGACGCGGAGTCGCTCAACCAGAACTCCACCCAGTACAAGGACGCCATCGCGGCCTACAACACGGCCGTGGCCACCGCGCGCCTGCGCCAGTGGCGCAACCGCTGCGTCTCCGACGGCTACGAGCCGGGCTCCACCTTCAAGCTCATCACCCTGGCCTCCGCGCTCGACTCGGGCCGCGTCACGCTGAACGACACCTTCTACTGCGGCGGCAAGGCCGACTTCACGGGCCGCGATCAGACGCTGTCCTGCTGGAAGGCGAGCGGCCACGGCATGCAGACGACCGAGCAGGCGCTCGGCAACTCCTGCAACATCGCCTTCGCCAACATCGGCCTCAAGCTGGGCGGCGAGGAATTCTACGACTATGTGAAGGCCTTCGGCCTCATGGAGCCCACCGGCATCGACCTGCCCGGCGAGGGCAGCGGCTATTTCTTCAGCAAGGATCAGCTGACCGGCGCCTCCACCGCGTCGCTCATCTCCGGCGCCTTCGGCCAGACCTTCAAGATCACCCCCCTGCAGCTCGTCCGCGCCGTCTCGGCTATTGTAAACGGCGGGTATCTGCTGCAGCCGCACATCGTGAGCGAGGTTCTGAGCTCCGACGGCAACGTCGTGCAGAAGAACGAGCGCACCGTGCTGCGCCAGGTCATCAGCAGCGAGACCTCCTCCACCATGCGCGAGCTCATGGAGTACGTCGTCACAACCGGCACCGCGCAGCAGGCCAAGGTGCCCGGATACCGCATCGGCGGCAAGACCGGCACCTCTGAGAAGATCGACGAGTACGACGAAAACGGCGTGCAGGTCAACGACAAGATCGTCTCCTTCATCGGCGTGGCGCCGATCAACGACCCCAAGTACGTCGTGCTGGTCGCGCTCGACACTCCGGACTATGTCCCCGGCACGAGCTACACCCCGACGGGCTACTATATTTCCGGCGGCCTCATGGCGGCCCCGACGGTGCGCGACGTCTTTTCGGACATCCTGCCGTATCTGGGCGTCGACCCCGACTATTCCGACTCGGACATCAAGGCCATCAACGTCGCGGTGCCGAACGTCGTCGGCATGACGGAGGCCGAGGCCAAGAAGGCGCTCAGCGAGAAGGGCCTCACCTACCACACCGAGGGCGACGGCGACAAGGTCACGGACCAGACGCCCGTCGGCAACGCCGAGGTGCCGGGCGCCTCGGAGATCATCCTCTATATGGGCGCGGAGAAGCCGACCGACAAGGTGACGGTGCCGGACTTCACGGGCTGCTCGGTTGCGGACGCCAACTACTACGCCGCGAACGCGGGCCTCTACCTGCAGGCGAAGGGCACCGATCAGACGCAGAATTACGTCACCGTGACCTATCAGGACATCGCCGCGGGAACAGAGGTTGACAGAGGTACTACAATTACGGTAGAATTTACTGACCACAGCGCACTGGACTAACGGGCAAAAGGCCCCGCGGCCTTTCTGCCAAACCGATGAAAGATAAAGGAGCGATCGATATGAAGCTGTCTGTGCTGCTCGAGGGGCTGGAGGTGCTCAAGACCACGGCCGACCCGGAGCAGGAGATCACGGGCGTCAGCTACGATTCGCGGGCGACCGCGCCGGGCGACCTCTTTGTCGCCATCACGGGCTACGAAACCGACGGCCACCGCTATATCCCCGCGGCCGTGCAGAAGGGCGCGTCGGTCGTGCTCTGCGAGCGCGCCCCGGAGGGGGACACCCCGTATGTGCAGGTCCTCTCGACAAGGCAGGCGCTGGCCGCCGTCTCCGCCAACTGGTTCGGCCGTCCGGCCGACCACATGACGATGATCGGCGTCACCGGCACGAACGGCAAGACGACCATCACCTACCTGCTCAAGACCGTGCTGGAAAAGACGCTCGGCGCGAAGGTCGGCCTCATCGGCACCATTCAGAACATGATCGGAAGCGAAGTGATCGAGACCGCGCGCACCACGCCCGAGAGCTATGAGCTGCAGAAGCTCTTCCGCCAGATGTACGACGCGGGCTGCACGCACGTCGTGATGGAGGTCTCCTCCCACGCGCTCGTGCTGCACCGCGCGGACGAGATCGGCTTCTCGGTCGGCATCTTCACGAACCTCACCGAGGACCACCTCGACTTCCACAAGACCATGGAGGCCTACTGCCAGGCCAAGGCCATGCTCTTCACGCGCTGCCAGACCGGCGTCATCAATCTCGACGACAGCTGGGCGGGCCGCATCACGAAGGGCGCGACCTGCAGACTGCTCACCTATTCGGCCAGCAAAAACAGCGCCGATCTCGTGGCCAAGAACATCCGCCTCCACCCGAACCGCATCGAGATGGAGGTCGTGACCGGAAACGAGATCAGCCGCGCGGAGCTCGGCATTCCGGGCGGCTTCACGGTCTATAACGCGCTGGCCGTCATCGGAGCGGGCCTCGCGCTCGGGGTGCCGCTCGCCAGAATCACCGCCGCCCTGCGCGAGGCGAAGGGCGTCAAGGGCCGCGTCGAGGTCGTGCCGACGCCCGGGAAGGACTACACGGTCCTCATCGACTACTCGCACACGCCGGACAGCCTTAAAAACGTGCTCGAGACCGTGCGCGGCTTCTGCCGCGGCCGGGTGATCGCGGTGTTCGGCTGCGGCGGCGACCGCGACCCCTTTAAAAGGCCCGTCATGGGCAAGATCGCGGGCGATATGGCCGACCTCAGCGTCGTGACCTCCGACAACCCCCGCACCGAGGACCCGAACGCCATTATCGCGCAGATCGTCGGCGGCATGGCGGACGTCAGGCACAAATACGTCGTCATCGAAAACCGCGTCGAGGCCATCCGCTGGGCGATGGACCACGCGAAGAAGGACGACGTGATCGTGCTCTGCGGCAAGGGCCACGAGACCTATCAGGAAATCAACCATGTCAAACACCATCTGGATGAACGCGAAGTTGTCGCGGAGTATTTGGAGACGGGAAAATGAAAGAACTGACGCTCAAACAAATCGCCGCCTGGTGCGGCGGCCTCGTGCGGCCGGAATTTGAAGACGTGCTCGTGCACGGCGTCCAGCCGGATTCGCGCAAAATCGAGCCGGGCGACCTCTTTGTCGCCATCGTGGGAGAGAAGAACGACGGGCACCGCTTCGTGAGCGAGGCGCTGCAGAGCGGCGCGGCCGCGGCGCTCGTGTCCGAACAGACCGAGGACTCCGTGCCCTGCGTCCGCGTGGCGGACACCGTGAAGGCCTACGGCGACATCGCCGCGGGCTACCGCCAGCTGCTCGGCATCCGGGTCATCGGCATCACCGGCAGCGTCGGCAAGACGACGACCAAGGAGATGACGGCCTGCGTGCTCGAGAAGAGCTTCCGCGTCTCCAAGTCGCTGGCCAACCACAACAACAACATCGGCCTGCCCATGTCCGTTATGGCCATCCCGAGCGACACCGAGATCGCGGTGCTGGAGATGGGCATGAACCACTTCGGCGAGATGGCCTATCTCACCTCGATCGCGAGGCCCGACGTCGCCATCATCACGAACATCGGCACCATGCACATCGAGCATCTCGGCACGCGCGAGGGCATCCTGCAGGCCAAGCTGGAGATCCTGCGCGGCCTGCCCGAAAACGGCTACGGCATCTTCAACGGCGACGAGCCGCTGCTCTGGAACGTGCGCAACGACGGCGGCCACAAGAAATACTACTACGGCCTCGAGAACAAGGCCTGCGACGTGATCGCGGACGACATCCAGGAGCTCGAGGACGGCATGCGCTTCCGCGTGACGGGCCTCGGCCACCAGTTCGAGCTCTTCGTGCCCGTTCTCGGGCGGCACACAGTCTACAATTCCCTCGCGGCCGTCACGGCGGCGCTGCTGCTCGGCGTCAAGCCGGAGAAGATCCAGGTGCAGCTCGGCAGCTTCCAGAATACCGGCTCGCGCCAGAAGATCTACGAGAAAAACGGCGTCACCATCATCGAGGACTGCTACAACGCGGGACCGGAGTCGATGGAGGCCGCGCTCGGCGTGCTCGAGAGCCACAAGACGACCGGCCGCCGCATCGCGGTGCTGGGCGACATGCTCGAGCTCGGCAACCGCAGCAGCGCGGAGCACTACCGCATCGGCAGGCTCGTGGCGCTCAAGGCCGACATGCTCTTCGCCTACGGCGCGCACTCCGTGCGCACGATCACGGGCGCGATCACGGGCGGCATGAACCCCAAGAACGCCGAGCACTTCGACACCCACGAGGACATGGCGCACATGCTCAAGACCCGCGTGAGCGAGGGCGACGTGCTGCTGTTCAAGGGCAGCCGCGGCATGAAGATGGAGCGCGTTCTGCAGATGTTCCTCGAAGAGGACCAATAAACATACCACATACCGGAGGAAAACCCATGGCAATCTGGATCGCGGCGGTCTGCTCGTTCGTGCTGGCCGTCTTGTTTGGGAAGTGGATGATTCCGATGCTCCGCGCCATGAAGGCGGGGCAGTCCATCCGCGAGATCGGCCCCAGCTGGCACAACAGCAAGGCCGGCACGCCCACGATGGGCGGCATCATCTTTATCCTCGCGGCCGCGGCCTGTACCGTCGCCGCCGGCTGGAGCGAAATGCTCCGCGGCGAGTTCACCCACCTCTACGTGCTGGCGTTTGCCGCCGTCTACGGGCTCATCGGCTTTATCGACGACTTCGTAAAGGTCAAGTTAAAGCGCAACCTCGGCCTTACGGCCCTGCAGAAATTCGCCCTGCAGCTCGCAGCGGCGGGCGCGTATCTGGCGCTTCTGCGCTGGAACGGCAATCTGACCTGCGATCTCTACATCCCGTTCTGGAACATCACGGCCCCCATCAGCTGGCCGGTCTATCTGATCTTTGCGATGTTCGTCATCGTGGGCTGCGTCAACGCGGTCAACCTGACGGACGGCATCGACGGCCTGGCCTCCGGCGTGACGCTGCCCGTCATGGTCTTCTTCGCCGTGGCCGCCTACAGCTGGCACTACATGGCGCTGGCCATTCTGCCGGCCGCGCTCGCGGGCGGTCTCGCGGGCTTCCTCGTGTATAACTTCCACCCGGCCAAGGTATTCATGGGCGACACGGGCTCGCTGTTTCTGGGCGGCGCGGTGTGCGGCCTCGCCTTCGCGCTCGATATGCCCCTCGTGCTCATCCTGGTCGGCTTTGTGTACATCGTGGAGACGCTGTCGGACATTCTGCAGGTCACCTATTTCAAGCTCTCCCACGGCAAGCGCATCTTTAAGATGGCGCCCATCCACCATCACTTCGAGATGAGCGGCTGGAGCGAGGTCAAGATTTTCACGGTGTTTGTCTCCGTGACGGTCGCCATGTGCCTCATCGCCTGGCTCGGCGTCATGCACAGGTTCTGATTATTCCTCTCTGGAAAGGAGAACGCTTATGGCTCAGGGCGCAAATTCGGCCCTTCTTTCGGAAGAAGCCCAGCAGCTGCCGCTGCCGAACGAGAGAAAACCCAAGATCATTCTCGACGAGCGCGGCCTGCTCGACGTGCCGTTTCTCGTTCTGACGGTGCTGCTCGTGACCATCGGCGTCATCATGATGTTCTCGGCCAGCTATGCCAGAGCCTACGAGCTCAAGGGTAACTCCACCTATTACTTTGCCCGCCAGGCGATCTTCGCTGTGGTCGGCATCGGCATGATGCTCTTCGTGAGCCGCATCAACTACCAGATCTGGCGCGGAGCCTCGCTGCTGGTGCTGCTCGCCGCGGTATTTTTCCTGCTGCTCGTGCCCGTCATCGGCACCACGGAAAACGGCGCCAAGCGCTGGCTGAATCTCGGCTTTATGAGCTTCCAGCCGTCCGAGCTGGCAAAGCTCGCCATCATCTTGTCCTTCGCCTCGCTCATGTCGACCTACCGCGAGAAGATGCAGACCTTCCGCTACGGCGTGCTGCCGTTCGCGGCGATCCTCATCGTGATCTGCGGCCTGCTGATGCTCGAGCGGCACTTTTCCGGCATCATCATCATGCTCGTGATCGGCGCAACCATGATGTTCCTGGGCGGCGTGCAGGTGCGCTGGTTTGTGATCGGCGGCGCGCTCTTCGCCATATTCGCGGTCGTCTACCTCAAAACGATGGGCTACGCCAGCGAGCGCGTCACGGCCTGGCGCGATCCGGCCTCCGACCCGTCCGACGCCGGCTACCAGATTCTGCAGTCGCTCTATTCGATCGGCTCCGGCGGCCTCATGGGTCTCGGCCTCGGCCGCAGCCGCCAGAAATACCTCTATCTGCCCGAGGAGCACAACGACTACATCTTCTCCATCGTCTGCGAGGAGCTGGGCTTTGTCGGCGCGCTCGTCATCATCCTGCTCTTTATCCTGCTCATCGTGCGCGGCTACTGGATCGCCATGCACGCGCGCGACCGCTTCGGCGCGCTCACCGCGGCGGGCATCTCCACGCTGCTGGCCGTGCAGGTGTTCTTCAACATCGGCGTCGTCACGAACTTCCTGCCCGCCACGGGCATTTCACTGCCGTTCTTCTCGTACGGCGGCACGGCGCTTCTGCTGCAGCTGTTTGAAATGGGGATCGTTCTGAGCGTTTCGCGCCAGAACGACAACAAGATGCTCTGACGGGAGGCGCGCCTTTTGAACATCGTCTTTACGTGCGGCGGCACCGGCGGCCACATCTATCCGGCCGTCTCCGTCGCCAGGCTCTTTCTCGAGCGGCAGCCCGGCTGCCGCATCCTCTTTATCGGCGCCGAGGGCGGGATGGAGGAAAAGCTCGTCCCGCGCGAGGGCTTTCCTCTCGAGACGCTGAAGATCTCCAATTATCAGAGGAGCGCGACGCCGAAGGCCCTCTGGCACAACGCCGTGACGCTCGTGAACATGCAGGGCTCGTTCCGCAAGGCGAGCCGCGTCCTGCAGAAATTCCGGCCCGACGTGATCGTCGGCACCGGCGGCTATGCGAGCTATCCGGCCCTGCACGTCGGCGCAAAGCTGGGCATCCCCACGCTTGTCCACGAGTCGAACGCCGTGCCAGGCCTCACGACGAGGCTGGTGCAGAAATCGGTCAGCCGCATCCTCGTGTCCTACGAGGACAGCCGCACGCAGTATCCCGACCCGTCCCGCGTCGTCGTGACGGGCACGCCCGTGCGCGAGGAGTTCCTCTATACCAAAGCGGCCGACGCCAGAAAGGCGCTCGGCCTCGACGCGCGCCCCCTGGTCGTGTCCTGCTGGGGCAGCCTCGGCGCGCGGGAGATGAACAAGAAGATCGCGCAGTTTATGAAGCGCGAGTGCGAGGCGGGCGAGCCGTTCCGGCACATCCACGCGACCGGCAGCTACGGCTGGCGCTGGATGCCGGACTATGTGAAGGAGCTCGGCGTCGACCTCTCCGCGCATCCCGCCGTGGACATGCGCGAATTCATCTACGACATGCCCGAGGTCATGGCCGCGGCCGACCTCATGATCTGCCGGGCCGGGGCCGCCACGCTGAGCGAGGCCGCCGCCTCCGGCACGCCCTGCATCATGGTTCCGTCGCCCAACGTGACGGACAATCATCAGGAAAAGAACGCCCGCGTCTTTGAAAAGAGCGGCGCGGCCGTCGTTCTGCGCGAGGCGGACTGCGACGGCGACAGGCTCTTCGACACGGTGCAGGCGCTGCTGGCCGACCCGGAAAAGCTCCGGGCCATGCGCGCCGCCGCGCGGAGCCTCGCCGTGGTCGACGCGGCCGAGCGCATCTACGCCAGCGCCTGCGAGCTGGCCGGGACACGATAATTGTCGCCTCCGCATAGGATGGGGAGAAAAAGCCCATGTTGCGGAGGAATGACACATGCAGCTCCTGTTTGTCACAGGCGGAGCGCCGCTCGAGGGAACCGTCCCGATCCACGGCGCAAAAAACAGCGTACTTCCGATCCTGGCCGCGTCGCTGCTCTGCGGCGCGCCCTGTACCCTGCAAAACTGTCCGGATATCAGCGACGTGCGCGCCGCGGCGGAGATCCTGCGGACGCTCGGCTGCGGGGTTTCCCGCGCGGGCTCTGCGCTCACGATCGACGCAGGAAACGCGTCCGGCCCGGAAATTTCCGAGCGGCTGGCGGGAAAAATGCGCTCCTCCATCCTGTTTCTGGGCGCGTTTCTCGCGCGTTTCGGAAACGCAAGACTGCATTTTCCGGGCGGCTGCCCGCTGGGAAACCGCCCGATCGACCTGCACCTGTCGGCTCTGCGGCAGATGGGCGCGGAGTTTGCCGTCGAGGGCGGCGAGATCCGCTGCCGCGCGGAGCGGCTGCGCGGCGCGCATATCCGCCTGCCGTACCCCAGCGTCGGCGCGACGGAGAACGTGCTGCTCGCGGCCGTGGGCTGCGAGGGGACGGTCATACTGGAAAACGCCGCCCGGGAGCCGGAGATCGGCGATCTGGCGGGCTTCCTCGTCCGCGCCGGGGCCAAGATCCGCGCCCGGGGCCCGGGCTGCTGGGAGATAAAAGGCGGCGCGCCGCTGCACGGCGCCGTCTACGCCGTCCTGCCCGACCGCATCGAAACCGCCACCTATCTGTCCGCCGCCGCGGCCTGCGGCGGGGACGTCACCCTGGAACATGCCCGGCCGGACGATCTTCTGCCCGTTCTCGACGCGCTGACCCGCGCGGGCTGCCGGATCACGCGGGAACCCGGCCGCGTTCGGCTCGTCTCGGACGGCCGCCTGCGCTCGCCCGGCTTTCTGCGCACGGGGCCGTATCCCGGCTTTCCGACCGACGCACAGGCGCCTCTTATGGCGGCGCTGCTGCGCGCCGAGGGGGAGACTGTCTTCGACGAGACGGTTTTTGAAGACCGCTTCCGGCACGCGCTGCAGCTGCAGAAGCTGGGCGCCTCGATCCGGCTTGACGGCACGCGGGCCGCCGTCCGCGGCGTCCCGGCGCTCTTCGGGGCGCGCCTGCAGGCGGAGGACCTGCGCGGCGGGGCCGCGCTGGTGCTGGCGGCGCTTCAGGCGGAGGGCTCCAGCGTGATCGCGGGCGTCGGCCATATCCGGCGCGGCTACGACCATCTGGAGGAAAATCTGCAAAAAATCGGCGCGCGCATAAAATGTGTGGAATTCTCCTGATTTTTCGTGTATAATACAAATCACTTTTGCGTATCGTTTCCGGCAAAGGAGACAGAACATGACAACAGAGCAAGCGAGACCGGAGGCCGGCAGGGCCAGGCGCCGCAAAGTCCGGCGCGGCCAGCCGGGCAGCGGCGTGGGCGGAAGGCTCCTCATCATGGCCGCCGTGGTGGCCGCCGTCGTCTTCGGCGTGGCCATCTTCTTCAAGGTCAATACGATCGAGGTGCAGGGCAACGCCGTCTACTCGGCCGAGCAGATCATCAAGGCTTCCGGCATCGAGAAGGGCGACAATCTGCTGACGATCAACAAGCCCACCGCGGCGGGCAGCATCACGGCCGCGCTTCCGTATATCGAATCCGTGAGCATCGGGCGCACGCTGCCCGACACCGTCGTCATCAAGGTTCAGGAGACCGACGCGACCTTCGCCGTCACGACCGACACCAACACGGTCTGGCTCATCAACCCCTCCGGCAAGGCGATCGAAAAGGTCAACACGCTCTCGTCCGAGGAGTATTCTCAGCTGCTCGGCGTGACGATCAACAACCCCGCCGCCGGACAGAAGGTCACGGCCGTCAACCAGGCAAATCTCGACGCCGCGCTCGCGGTGCTCTCCGCGCTCGACGGCACCGGCATCACGGAGCACATCGCCTCCCTCGACGTGACCAAGGACTACGACATCGTCCTCTGGTACGGCGACCAGTACGAGATCCGCCTCGGCGGCACCGAGCAGCTCGACTACAAGGTGCAGTATCTCTCGGCGATCCTCGGCAAGCTGAGCGATTATCAGCAGGGCACCATCGACCTCACGCTCAGCGGCGAGGAGAAGACCGCGACGTTCCGACCCAAGACCTGAACGCGCCGAAAGCGCGCATCCGACAGAAAAACTTTGAAAATTCCAAAATTCTATTGACCCGGCGCTTGTTTCGAGATAAAATAAGCTAGATAACATGCTTTATTATGCAATTTTTCAGAAATGATGTGCTGTGGCATACATAGGAGGAAGTCAAATGGCAGATTTTACAGAGAAAGTCGTTTCTATTAAGGTGATCGGTGTCGGCGGAGCCGGCAACAACGTCATCAATAGAATGATCGCCGCGGGCGTCCAGGGCGTTGAGTTCGTTGCCATTAACACCGATAGACAGGACCTCAACAAGTCCAAGTGCAAGAATAAGATCCAGATCGGCGAAAAGCTGACCGGCGGCATGGGCGCTGGCTCCAAGCCCGAGATCGGCCAGAAGTCCGCGGAGGAGTCCAAGGCTGCCATTTCCCAGGCGCTCGAGGGCACCGACATGGTCTTCATCACCTGCGGCATGGGCGGCGGCACCGGCACCGGCGCGGCTCCCATCATCGCGCAGCTGGCGCACGACGCCGGCATCCTCACCGTGGGCGTCGTCACGAAGCCCTTCAAGTTCGAGGGCGCCAACCGCATGAAGCAGGCCGAGACCGGCATCTCCAACCTCTCCGACAAGGTCGACTCGCTCATCATCATCCCGAACGACCGCCTGAAGTTCGTCACCGATCAGAAGATCACCTTTGCCAACGCCTTCGGCATCGCCGACGACGTCCTCAAGCAGGCCGTCAGCTCCATCTCCGAGCTCGTCGGCTACTCCGAGCATGTCATCATCAACCTCGACTTCGCGGACGTCTCCGCCATCATGAAGGACGCCGGCCACGCACACATGGGCGTCGGCACCGCCTCCGGCCGCGACAAGGCCGAGCAGGCCGCCATGGCCGCCGTCTCCAGCCCGCTGCTCGAGACCTCCATCAACGGCGCCACGGGCGTGCTCATCAACATCACCGGCTCCACCGAGCTCGGTCTCGACGACGTCGAGACGGCCGCCAACATCGTCATGGAGGCCGCGAACCCCAGCGCCAACATCATCTTCGGCGCCGCGTTCGACGACAAGTTCGAAGACGAGATGCGCGTCACCGTCATCGCCACCGGCTTCGACGACAAGAAGCAGCCCGCCCAGCCCGCCACCAAGATCGGCGCCTACACCGCCGCCGGCGAGAAGGCGAAGCCCCTGCCCAACGAGGACATCGACGACATCGACGAGATCTTCAAGATTTTCAACAAAGACTAAGCTGGAATCCAAAGGACCGGCGCTTGCGCGCCGGTCTTTTTCGCCCCTGGGCTGTCCATGTATCGCGCACAGAAGGAATATTTTTGTAAACCCCTTTACTTTTACGGTTTAACCTGCTAAAATATAAAAACAATATGACAAAGGAGAGTTTGCCTTGAACAACCGCAACAAGCGCTCCGATCCGGAGAGCGATCTTTACAGAGCCATTCTGCAGCTGAAGGACACGCAGGAGTGCTACAACTTTTTCGTCGATCTCTGCACGGTGTCCGAGCTCAAAGCCATGGAACAGCGCTTTGAGGTGGCGAAGCTGCTCAACGAGGGGCTCATCTACAACGACATTCTCGACAAGACGGGCGCCAGCAGCGCCACCATCAGCCGCGTGAACCGCAGCCTCAACTACGGCACCGACGCCTATCGCACCATCTTTTCCCGCCTGGCGGAGGAAGACGCCAAGTGAGCGCCTACGAAAACCTGGCCTTTTCCTATGACGAACTGACCTACGACATCCCCTATGAAAAAATACTGACCTTCTGGGAGACGCTGCTTGCCCGCTATCGTGTCCGGCCCCAATCGGTGCTGGATCTGGCGTGCGGCACCGGCTCCCTCTCTGTGCTTCTGGCGGAGCGCGGCTACCGCGTGCTGGGGCTCGACTGCTCGGAGCAGATGCTCACCATGGCGCAGCAGAAGGCGGATTCGCTCGCGGAAAACCGGCCGTTTTTCATCTGCCAGCCCATGCAGCGCCTTCGGCTGTACGAGCCCGTCGACGCCGCCGTCTGCTGCCTCGACAGCGTCAACTATCTGACGCGCCCGCAGGACTGCCGCGAGACCTTCCGCCGCGTGTACGACGCCCTGAACCCCGGCGGCGTGTTCGTCTTCGATATCAACACGCCCTTCAAGCTCCGCTCGCTGGACGGGCAGATCTTCCTGGACGACCGCGAGGACGTCTACTGCGTCTGGCGCGCCGCGTTCGACGAACCCAGAAATCGCTGCCGCTACGAGATGGACATTTTCCGGCGGCAGGGGAGCGCCTGGCAGCGCAGCCAGGAGGAGCACCTCGAATATGCCTATACCCCGGCGGAGCTGGAGGAGTATCTCCGCGGCGCCGGCTTCACCGATATCAGAATGTACGGCGACAGAAAGCTGCGCAGGCCCCGCGGGGACGAGCTGCGCGTCTGGTTTGCCGCCCGGAAGGAGCAACCATGAACGACGAAATTGTGCGCGCCATGACGAAGGACGGCTTCGTGAAAGCCGTGGGCATCACCTCGACCGGCATCGTCGAGCGCGCAAGACAGATCCACAAGACGCTTCCGACCGCCACGGCGGCCCTCGGGCGGCTGCTCACAGCCGCCTCCATGATGGGCAACATGCAGAAGGTGGAGGACGGCTCCATCACCCTGCAGGTCAAGGGCGGCGGCCCGCTCGGCACGGTCCTGGCCGTCTCCGACGCGCAGGGCAACGTGCGCGGCTATGTGGAAAACCCGCAGATCAGCCTGCTCGAAAAGTACCGCGGCAAGCTCGACGTGGGCGCCGCCGTCGGCAAGGACGGCACGCTGACCGTCATCCGCGACCTGCGGATGAAGGAGCCGTATATCGGCAGCATCGCGCTCGTCTCGGGCGAGATCGCCGAGGACGTCACCCAGTACTTCGCGCAGAGCGAGCAGATCCCGACGGTCTGCGCGCTCGGCGTGCTCGTGGACACCGACCAGTCCGTGCTGGCCGCGGGCGGGTATCTCATCCAGCTGCTGCCCGGCGCGCCGGAGGAGGTCATCAGCCGCATCGAGGCGGGGATCGCCGAGATCGGCGCCGTGACCCAGATGCTGGACGGCGGGCTGGACGCCTGGAATATGCTGCAGGTCGCCCTCAAGTACTTCGAGCTCGAGCGTCTGGAGACGACGCCCGTCGAATACCGCTGCTACTGCAGCCGCGAGCGTGTGGCCTCGACGCTCGTCAGTCTCGGCCGCGAGGAGCTCGGAAAGATCGTCGCGGACGGGGAGACCATCCATGTCGACTGCCAGTTCTGCGACCGGATTTACGACTTCACGCCGGCGGAAATCAGCCAAATGCTGGAAAATCTGGACCGGTAAAAAACCAACCGAATTTTTGAAAAGACACTTGACAAGAAGCACCTCGTTCTGTATAATAACAACCGTCGCTGAGATACGCGGCGGTGGAACGGAAGGTTAGCTCAGCTGGGAGAGCACTTGCCTTACAAGCAAGGGGTCACAGGTTCGAGCCCTGTACTTTCCACCAACCGATTTTGGCCCGGTGGTGCAGTTGGTTAGCACGCCAGCCTGTCACGCTGGAGGTCGTCAGTTCGAGTCTGATCCGGGTCGCCATAATGTATGTTGAGGCGAGTCTAAACACTCGCCTCAATATGCCTCTGTAGCTCAGTAGGTAGAGCAGCGGACTGAAAATCCGCGTGTCGTTGGTTCAACTCCGACCGGAGGCACCATTATGCGGGTGTAGCTCATCTGGTAGAGCGCCACCTTGCCAAGGTGGAGGTAGCGGGTCCGAGCCCCGTCACCCGCTCCAAAGAAATAGGAATGCGATTGCATTCCTATTTTCATAATCGGTGCTGTAGCCAAGTGGTAAGGCAAGGGTCTGCAAAACCCTGATTCACCCGTTCAAATCGGGTCAGCACCTCCACGTCGGAGCGCATTCCGCTTCCGCAAAAAATCACCGGTCTTTGGACCGGTGATTTTTCTTGTCCGCTCCATGGCTCCTCCTTTTCAAATCGCAAACGCGGTTTGCGATTTGAGGGGACCGGGAATACGGAGCGCATTCCGCTTCCGCAAAAAATCACCGGTCTTTGGACCGGTGATTTTTCTTGTCCGCTCCATGGCTCCTCCTTTTCAAATCGCAAACGCGGTTTGCGATTTGAGAGGACGGGTGTTGCGGAGCGCACCCCTTTTGTGTATGACGCCGGTCTGCGCGTGCCGGCTACTTCTCAAACACATGGTCTACGATCAATGCAATGGTTGTGAAGACCGAGCCGTTAAAATTCTCGTCTGCCGTGATCGATACAAAATCCGCGAGCTTCAATACCTCCAGAAACAGTGGAATCGTCTGTTCGTCAAAGGCGATTTCCGCAGCCGCCGCTTCCCCGCTCCCGTCCCTTATGAGCTCGACGCTGGCGAAATCGGTAAAATTGTCCGGCGCATGGGGAACGAATCGGATGTTCTGGTCCTTCGCCCTGTCGGCCAGGATCTGCGCCGCTCCGGACAGCGCATTGAATCTGTCGAGATTGCTCTGGTTTACCTTCGTGCCCTTGAAGCCGTAGGCGTCATCCATTTTTTCAAGGAACTTCTTCCAGAACCTCGATTCCTCCGGGTCAAAGTATTTTCTGCCGTTGAATTCAATCATTTTTACGCGCTTCCTTTCGTGTTCGTCTTTTTACGTCTGTGCTGTTTTCCACATATGCAAGGAGTCCGGCCGCGGAAAAAGGGCATACGGGCGCATGGCAAACGAAAACCGGGCGGGTTCTGTCCCGTCCGGTTTTCGTTTCCTTTGCGCCTTGTTTTTCCCGCACTATATAACATTGCGACAGCGAAAAAGAGGCGGTCGATTTGAATGAATTTTGCTCTGTTAATTCAAATTCTTTTATGCATTCTGCTGCCGAATTCGGTTTTCATCTGTTTTCGCGGCAAAAAGCCCGTTTTCAAACAGGTTTTGCTCTGCGCGATGCGCCTTCGCCGGCGCTACACGAGCTGGAAACGCGTCCATTTCTGTGACCGCAGGCGCGCGAGGAAAATCGCGCCGCGGATGACGAGGTCGATGCTCATGCCGATCGCGACGCCGATCACGCCCCAGCCCAGCCACAGGCCGAACAGGGCGGAGAAGAACAGCCGCGCGGCGACGGTGAGCGCGATGGAGACGATCATGGTGAATTTGACGTCTCCGGCGGCCCGAAGCCCGTTTCCGAGCGAGCCGGCAAAGGGATACGCCAGCGCGTTGAAGACGTTGTTGATCAGCACGAGCCAGATCACCAGGGATTTTGCCTCGGGAGAAATGGCCGAACGGCCGATGATCAGCGGCGTGACCGCAAACACGAGCGCATTCCAGAGTACGGACAGGGCCAGGGTGATGCGGTTGAGCTTGCGAAAATAGAAGTTGGCGCTGCTTACATCGTGGGCGCCCATGCACTGCCCGATCACCGTGGTATAGACCGGCGCCATGGCAAGCCCCATGATGGAGGCCAGCGACCAGATGCTCTGCGCCACGCCGTTGGCGGCGATCTGATAGGTGCCGAACAGCGCGACCATACTGGAGAGCGCGACCTTGACAAGCTGGTGGACGCCGTTTTCCACGCCGTTCGGAAGGGCGATGTGCATGATCTTTTTCAGGATCGCGCGGTTCCAGACGAAAACATCCGCCGCCCGGGCGTGCACCTTCCAACGGGGATTTCGGCAGCATGCCGTCACCGCCGCCGCGGAGAGCGCGCGGGAGATCAGCGACGGCCAGGCGACGCCCGCGGCGCCGAGCTTCAGCACAAATACGCCGACGCAGTTGCCGACGATATTGATGCCGTTGGCGGCCAGCGAAATGTACATCGTCACCTTTGCCTTTCCGATGCTCCGGCACAGCGCCGCGCCCGCGTCGTAGACCGCCAGCGCCGGCAATGAGCAGGTCAGGATGCGCAGGTACACCCTGCAGGCCTCCATAACAGCCCGGTCCACATTGCCGAACAGCAGCGTCAGCAGCCGGTCGGCAAAGAACAGGATCAGCGCGGAGAGCGCACAGGAGATCAGCACGGAGATCATCAGAAGCTGGCTGGCGGATACGCTCGCCGCCCGCTCGCCGCCCGCTCGTCCCCGCTTCCGATGTACTGGCTGATGATGACCGCGCCGCCGGCCGAGAGCGCGGTGAACAGGAACACCAGGACCGTATTGAAGGAATTGACCAGCGACACGCCGGACACGGCCGCTTCGCTCGCAAAGCTGACGACGACCGTGTCGGCGATCCCCACGAGCATCAGAAGAAACTGCTCCACAAACACCGGGACGATCAGGTTCCGCAGGGCTCTGTCGGAAAACACCGCCTACGCCTCGAATTCCCGGGTGAAGCAGGCTCTTCCGTCCGCAAGCATCCGCTCGATCTTGTCCGTGTCCCAGACGCAGAAATCGGTCGCGGCCATGGCCGCAATGCCGTGCGCGTGCATCCAGAGCTGGTCGTGGAGATAGTCCGCCTCCGCGTGGCCGATGCGGTATTGCGCCATCAGCGCGGATATGGACCGCTCCATCATAGGCGCCAGCGCCTCTCTGATCTCCGCCAGGGCGTTCGGGCGCATGAACAGATACCGGAACAGCGCCTTTTCCTCCATCGCGAAGCGGATATACGGCATCCCGAACAGATCGGCCGCCGAGTCGCCGCATGCCTCCATGCTCTGTTTGAAGAAGCCGACGGCCCTTGCCGTCAGCTCCGCGCGCAGCGCCTCCATTCCGGGAAAGGAGAGGTAGATCGGCTGCGTCGAGCAGTTCAGCCTCTGCGCCAGCGCCTTCACGTTGACGGCTTCGGGTCCGCCCGCGCGCAGCAGCTCCAGCGCGGCGGAGAGGATCATTTCCTTTGTGACTTGCTTTTTGGCCGGCATTTGGTGCTCACCTCGTAAAATAAATTTATTTATCAATAAACTAATTTATATTATACGCCCTCTGGCTGCATTTTTCAACCGCAGTCTTCCGGTTTTTATTGCTTCCGCGCGGACGGCGCAAAAAACCTGCCGCAAACCGGCGGGGCCAGGCCCCGGCCGTTTTGCGGCAGGTTTTGTCTCTACAGCAGCTCGCCGTACCGGCGGACATACAGCTTCTTGACGGCGGTCGCCAGCAGCATGTAGCACACGACCGTCAGCGCTAGCCAGGCGAAGTAGACCGGCGGCAGCTTCGCGAAGCCGAGGATCGTGCCGAGGCCGGTGAACGGAATGGCCGTGACCGCCGCGATCCCCGCAAAGCTCAGCAGCAGCACGGGTGTCGAGGCCCTGCTCTGTACGAACGGGATCTTCGGCGTGCGGATCATATGGATGACGAGCGCCTGCGTCCACATGGACTCGATGAACCAGCCCGCCTGAAACACCGACTCGAACAGCGCCCGCGCGGACGGGTCGGCAAGCCGGCTGTACGGCAGTCCGCCCGTGACCAGCGGGCAGATCACGCGGAACAGGACGAGGAAGGTCGAAATGTCGAACACCGAGCTTGTCGGGCCGATCCAGAGCATGAATTTGCTGACCGAGGAGGCGTCCCATCTGCGCGGCTTCTGCAGGAACTCGCCGTCCACGTTGTCCCAGGGGATCGCCGTGCAGCACAGATCGTAGATAAAGTTCAGCAGGATCAAATGGATGGCCTTCATCGGCAGAAACGGCAGGAAGGCGCTGGCGGCGAGGACGGAGAACATGTTGCCGAAGTTGGACGAGGCGGTCATCTTGATGTACTTGATCATGTTGGCGTAGGTCTTTCTCCCCTCCACCACACCCGCCTTGAGTACGGTAAGATCCTTTTCCAGCAGAATGACGCTGGCGGATTCCTTCGCGATGTCCACCGCCGTATCGACGGAGATGCCGACGTCCGCGGCCTTCATGGCCGCCGCGTCGTTGATGCCGTCGCCCATATAGCCGACGCAGTGGCCCCGCTCCCGAAGCAGGCGCACGACCCTGGCCTTCTGCGCGGGCGACATCTTCGCAAAGACCGTGATGTTCTCGGCCCTGGCGGAGAGCGCCTCGTCCGTCATGCTGTCGATCTCCGAGCCGAGCAGCATGTGGCTGGCCTCGAGCCCGACCTGCCGGCAGATGCTCTGGCTGGTCTTTTCATTGTCGCCCGTGATGATCTTCACGCGCACGCCGTATTCGTTGAGCGCGTGGATCGCGTCGGCGGCCGTTTCCTTGGGCGGGTCGAGGAACGCGAGGAAGCCGAGCAGCACCATATCGGTCTCGTCGGCGACGGAGAACTGCCCCACCGGGGCGGGATTCGTCTTGTGCGCCACCGCGATGACCCGCATGCCCTTGTCGTTCAGCTCTGCGGATTTGCGCAGGATGAAGGACACGACCTCGTCCGTCAGCGGGACGACCGTCTGGTCCAGCTCTGCGTACGAGCAGCATTTGAGCATCTCCTCCACCGCGCCCTTGGTGATGAGCTGCGTCTTTCCGCTTTTGTCGGCGACGACCACGCTCATGCGGCGGCGGTTAAAATCGAAGGGAATTTCATCGACCTTCGTATAGGCCGATTTGACAAGTTCGCTCCCCAGCTCGTTCTGGTGGGCGATGATAGCCAGGTCGATCAGGTTCTTCAGGCCAGTCTGAAAATAGCTGTTGAGAAACGCATGCCGCAGCACCCGCGTGTCCTCGACGCCGTGGATATTGAGATAATACTCGAGCACCACCCGGTCCTGGGTCAGCGTGCCCGTCTTGTCGGTGCAGAGCACGTCGATCGAGCCGAGGTTCTGGATGCCGTCGAGATTGCGGATGATGACCTTTTTCCGGCTCATCGCCACGGCGCCCTTGGCGAGGTTCGTCGTGACAATCATGGGCAGCATCTCCGGCGTCAGGCCCACGGCGACCGAGATCGCGAACAGCAGCGCGGACAGCCAGTTGCCCTTGGTCAGGCCGTTGATGACAAACACGATCGGCGCCATGACCAGCATGAAGCGGATCAGCACCCACGATACCGCGTTGACGCCCTTTTCAAAGCTCGTCTTCGCCGGTTTCGCGCTGAGCTCCCCCGCCATGCCGCCGAGCATCGTGTCGTTCCCGACGGCGACCGCGACCGCTCTTGCGCTTCCGCTGACCACGTTGCTGCCCATAAACGCGAGATTCGGCACCTCGGCGAGCGCCGCTCCGCCCCGGCAGGGCTGGCCCTGCTTTTCGACCGGGGCGCTCTCCCCCGTCAGCGCGGCCTGGCTGATGAACAGGTCCTTTGCCGCGAGGATGCGGACGTCGGCGGGAACCATGTCGCCCGCCGAGAGATAGATCAGATCGCCCACCACGATCTCGCCGAGCGGAAGCTCCTGCCTTCCGTCGGGGCTTCTGAGCACGCTGGCCGTGGTGCAGATCATCTTCGACAGCTTCGCCGCCGCGTTGCCGCTCCGCGTCTCCTGCACGAAGCGCAGAACGCCGGACATCAGCACCATGGCCGCGATAATCAGCACCGTGGCGTAATTCCTGTCCTCCGGCGCCACCAGCACGATGTCCGTGAACACGGACACCAGCGCCAGCACCAGCAGGATCGTTGTAAAGGGGTTCACGAACGCGCCCAGCAGGCGCTTGAGCACCGAATCCCGGCGGCCCTGCGCCACGACGTTGCTGCCGTATGTCTGCCTGGCTTCCTCTGCCAGCTCCTCCGTGAGTCCCTGCGGCGCCGTATCGAGCGCCCGCAGTACCTCCTCCTCCTGGAGGGCCGACATCTCCAACAGCCGCTTTTTCGCCGCATTTCTGCGGAGATAATCGGCAGCCGCCGCTTTTTTTGTCATTCTTTTCATGGGTCCGTACCTCCGTTTCTCAGTTTGCCCCCGGCATCTCAGAAAGTACGGCGCAGATCGGAATCGCGTTTTGTCTATCGCGGCAGGGCGAACGCAGTCCGTCCCGCCGTATCGATACTTCGCCCCTCTGATCGTCCGCCGCAGCCGCTTTCCGCGTCCATTCCCTGTCACCCCCCTTTCGGCCGGCGCGCTTTCCGCGCCGGCGATTCTAAGTCAATCCCGCAAAATGGGCATAAAAAACCCACCGTCCCCACACGCATACGGACGGTGGCCACAGGCAGCTGCATCGCGTCAGGGCAGGCAGAGCCCGCCGCAGGCGTTTCCCGTGGCCGTTTTCTTCCGTATCCGACTTCGGCTGCCATCCATGGCGGGCACCGTCCTTTCCCCAAAAAATAAAGCGCTTCCGTATATTCGGCAGAACATACGGGAGCGCATTGCTCCGATATTATCGTTTGAGCTTTAGCTCAGCAGGGCGGTGAAATTGCATTATACCATACCTTGTTGCGATATGGTCTGTTCAACCTTCTCATCGTGTCTCCACGACTCCGCGGCAGCAATCCGTATCCCTGCAGTAGCCTCACCTACCGAATTTCCTTTTCCTTATAACATATGGAACCCTGCTTGTCAATATCCCGCGAAACTTTTTCAGCTCTTCTTTTTGAGCCGTTTCGCGTTTTTGAATATCTCGATGACGGACAGCGTCATACTGATGCCGGCGGCGATTCCCAGCGCGTACAGGGCCGTCTGGAAGCCGCATTCCCCCGCCTTGGCCAGGTTCCTTTCCATGAGCTCCCGCATCGCGTAGTAGAGGCTCCCGCCCGGCACCAGCGGCAGCAGGCCCACGATGAGATACTGGATCGCCGGCGTCTTTTTGAGCCGCGCGAACGCCTCGGAATAGGCGGTGACGGCGGCGCTGGCCGCGGCCGTCGGCAGGAAGATGTCCGGCGCCAGCGTGCCGACCGCGAGATACACGCCCCAGGCCAGCATGCCGCCAAGGGACGCCGTGACGAGGTAGCGTCCCCGCACGTTAAAGATGAGCGCAAAGCCGAGCGAACCCAGAAGCGCCGTCAAAAGCTGTGTTGCCTGTCCCATTCTCACACCCCCAGCAGCCAGCTGGCCAGCACGAAGCCGATCGTCAGCGCGGCCGCCCACAGAAGCGTCTCGATCATCCGCATGATGCCGGAGAGCGTGTCGCCCACAAACAGATTTTTGACGGAATTCGTGAACGCGATGCCAGGAATCAGCAGCATGATGTCGCCGATGATGACCTTGTCGCTGTGAACAGACGGCAGCAGCCGTCCGCACAGGCTGATGAGCAGTCCGGTCGCGAATGCCGAGAGGAAGCTGAACATCACCTTGTTCCGGCACAGAAGCGGCAGGTAGAGCTGCAGCGCGCAGACGAGCAGCGCGAAGACCGCCGCGAGCAGTCCGTCCGCCGCGCTGCCGCCGAAAAAGACCGTAAACGCGAAGCCCGCCAGCATACTGCCCAGCAAAAAACGCGGGACGGACGGCTTCGCGTACTTCACGGCGTGCATCCGCTCCGACAGCTCCTCCGCCGGGAACGGCTTTTCGCAGTAGGCGCGGCTGAGCGAGTTGATGTCCTCGAGCTTGCGGAAATTCGTCATGCCGCTCTTCTCGATCCGTCTTGTCTGCGTGGCCGACGTGCCGTCTGGAAAGCACATGGTCAGCACGATGCTGGACGTAATTACAAACACGTCCATGCGGACCGCTCCGTAGGCCATGCCCATCCGACGCAGCGTATCCTCCACGCTGCGGATCTCCGCGCCGTCCGTCAGCATGCTCTCGCCGAGCTCCAGCAGCGTGTGCAGCATCAGCGGCGTATCCTCCATGGACCGCGGCCCCCTTCCCATCCGGAATTCCGGCTTATTTCTTCCAGCCGGTTCAAAGAATACCATATCCCCCGCGCGTTTGCAAGCGCCGCGTTGTCCTTTGCGGACAGAAAAAAGCGGGCGCGCAAAAATGCCGCTCAGCTCCCGCGAAAGGAGCTGAGCGGACATCTTTTACCGTGACAGATTAGTTGTCGTTGATCTCGATGACGACGCCGGAGCCGACCGTGTGTCCGCCTTCGCGGATAGCGAAGCGGAGGTTCTTCTCGATGGCGATCGGGGTGATCAGCTCGACTCTCATGTCGATGTTATCGCCGGGCATGCACATTTCGACGCCCTCGGGCAGCATGATGATGCCGGTCACGTCGGTGGTGCGGAAGTAGAACTGCGGGCGATAGTTGTTGAAGAACGGGGTATGGCGGCCGCCCTCTTCCTTGGTCAGGACGTACACACGGCCCGTGAACTTCGTGTGCGGATGGATGGAGCCCGGCTTGGAAATGACCTGTCCTCTTTCGACGGACTTCTTGTCAATGCCGCGGAGCAGAGCGCCAATGTTGTCGCCGGCCTCGGCAAAGTCGAGCAGCTTGTGGAACATTTCGATGTCGGTGACGACGGAAGCCTTCTTCTCGTCGGACAGGCCGACGATTTCGACCGGCTCGTTCTTCTTGATGACGCCGCGCTCGACACGACCGGTGGCGACAGTGCCGCGGCCGGAGATCGTGAAGACGTCTTCAACAGGCATCAGGAAGGGCAGATCGTCGTTGCGGGCGGGGGTGGGGATCCAGGTATCGACGGCGTCCATCAGGTTGCGGATGCACTCGTACTCGGGAGCATTGACATCCTTGGACTCGGAGGCCAGCGCGTTCAGCGCGGAGCCGCGGACGATCGGGGTGTCGTCGCCGGGGAAGCCGTAGAAGGACAGCGTCTCGCGGACTTCCATCTCGACCAGCTCGAGCAGCTCGTCGTCGTCAACCTGGTCGACCTTGTTCAGGAAAACCAGCACGGAGGGCACGTTCACCTGACGGGCAAGCAGCAGGTGCTCCTTGGTCTGCGCCATGGGGCCGTCGGAGGCGGCGATGACGAGGATCGCGCCGTCCATCTGCGCGGCGCCGGTGATCATGTTCTTGATATAGTCGGCGTGGCCCGGGCAGTCAACGTGGGCGTAGTGGCGGCCGATGATTTCGCCGTCGGTGCCGTCCTTGTAGTTGTGGCCCTTGCGGTTGGCGGTTTCATATTCCACATGCGCGGTGTTGATCGTGATGCCGCGCTCTCTCTCTTCCGGAGCCTTATCGATGGAAGAATAATCCGTGTACTGTGCCAGACCCTGCAGGGCCAGCCACTTCGTGATGGCGGCGGTCAGGGTGGTCTTGCCGTGGTCGATATGACCAATGGTGCCGATGTTCACATGGGGTTTGGTTCGGTTGAATTTCTGCTTCGCCATTGAAAAAATCCTCCTTAGTTATATGAGTTGTAAATGTTTCTGTTTTGCTTCTCCATCATACACGAGAAATCCGCGTTTGACAAGAAGATTTTAATTGCCCTTGCGCTTGGAAACGATGGTCTCCATCAGGCTCTTCGGGAGCTCGACGTAGTGGCTGGGCTCCATCGTGAACTGGCCGCGGCCCTGGGTTCTGCTGCGCAGATTGGTGGCGTAGCCGAACATTTCGGACAGCGGAACGCTGCAGTCGATCTGCTGCGCGCCGTTGCGCTGGGTCAGGCCCTGCACGCTGCCGCGCCGCGAGGTGATGTCGCCGATGACGTCGCCCATGTATTCGTCCGGCACGATGATGCAGACCTTCATAATGGGCTCGAGAATGACGGGGTCCGCTTTCTGGCAGGCTTCCTTGAAGGCGATCGAACCGGCGATCTTGAAGGCCAGCTCGGAGGAGTCGACCTCGTGATAGGAGCCGTCGTACAGCGTGACCTTCACGTCCACCACCGGGAAGCCGGCAAGCACGCCCGCCTCCATGGCGCCGCGCACGCCCTGTTCCACCGCGGGGATGAACTCCTTGGGAACGGTGCCGCCGACGACCTTGTTGATGAACTCGAAGCCCTTGCCGCTCTCGTTGGGCTCGACGATGATCTTGACGTGGCCGTACTGGCCCTTGCCGCCGGACTGGCGGACGTAGCGGGTCTCCTGATCGACCTTCTTGCGGATGGTCTCCTTGTAGGCGACCTGCGGCGCGCCGACGTTGGCTTCCACCTTGAACTCCCGCAGGAGCCGATCGACGATGATCTCCAGATGGAGCTCTCCCATGCCGGCGATGATCGTCTGGCCGGTTTCCTCGTCGGTGTAGGTCTTGAAGGTGGGGTCCTCCTCGGCGAGCTTGGCAAGCGCCAGGCCCATTTTCTCCTGGCCGGCCTTCGTTTTCGGCTCAATGGCCACGCGAATGACAGGCTCGGGGAACTCCATGGACTCCAGCGTGATCGGATGGTTCTGGTCGCAGAGCGTGTCGCCGGTCGTGGTGTTCTTGAGGCCCACGACGGCCGCGATGTCGCCCGAGTAGACACACTCGAGGTCCTCTCTGTGATTGGCGTGCATCAGCAGGATGCGGCCCATCCGCTCACGGACGTTTTTGTTGGTATTCAGCACGGTTTTGCCCGCTTCGAGCGTACCGGAGTACACCCGGAAAAACGCGAGCTTGCCGACGTAGGGATCGGTTGCGATCTTGAAGGCCAGCGCGGAGAACGGCGCACTGTCGTCCACCTCGCGGGTCTCCGGCTCATCGGTCTTGGGGTTGACGCCCGCGACCGCTTTTTTGTCCAGCGGGGACGGCAAGTACTCGACAATCGCGTCAAGCAGCTCCTGTACACCCTTGTTCTTGTAGGACGACCCGCAGGTTACCGGCACGAAATGATAATTGATCGTGCCCTTGCGGAGCGCTCTTCTGATCATATCCTCGGGGACGTCCTCCCCTTCCAGGTAGCGCATCATGATCTCTTCGTCCTCTTCGGAGACCTGCTCCAGAAGATGATCGCGGTACTGCTTCGCCAGCTCGAGCATGTCGGCGGGGATGTCCTCCTCGCGCATGTCCTTGCCCAGCTCGTCGTAAAAGACGTAAGCCCGCATCTTGATGAGGTCAACGACGCCGCGGAAGGTATCCTCCGCCCCGATGGGGAGCTGGATCGGAACCGCGTTACACTTGAGTCGGTCGTCCATCATCTTCAGGACATTGAAGAAATCGGCGCCCATCATGTCCATCTTGTTTACGTAGACAAGACGCGGAACATGATAGCGGTCGGCCTGTCTCCAGACAGTCTCGGTCTGCGGTTCCACGCCGCCCTTTGCACAAAGGACGGTCACGGAGCCGTCGAGCACGCGCAGGGAACGCTCGACTTCCACAGTGAAGTCCACGTGTCCCGGGGTGTCGATGATATTGATACGAACGCCCTTCCAGTGGCAGGTGGTCGCGGCCGAGGTGATCGTGATGCCGCGTTCCTGTTCCTGCTCCATCCAGTCCATCGTAGCAGTACCGTCGTGGGTTTCGCCGAGTCTGTAGTTGACGCCGGTGTAGAACAAGATCCGTTCCGTTGTGGTGGTCTTGCCTGCATCGATGTGAGCCATGATGCCAATGTTCCTCGTATTCTCAAGTGAGTATTGTCTTGGCATGCTGTTGCTCCTTTATAATTACCAGCGGAAATGCGAGAAAGCCTTGTTGGCATCCGCCATTTTGTGGGTATCCTCGCGCTTTTTGACGGCGCCGCCGGTACCGTTGCAGGCGTCCATGAGCTCGCCGGCCAGGCGCTCTCTCATGGTTTTCTCGCTTCTTGCGCGGCTGTAGTTGGTCAGCCAGCGGAGACCGAGCGTCTGACGCCGTTCCGGTCTGACCTCGATCGGGACCTGGTAGTTCGCGCCGCCGACACGGCGGGTCTTGACCTCGACAGAGGGCATGATGTTTTCCATCGCCGTCTGGAAGGCTTCGAGTCCGGACTTGCCGGTCTTCTCTTCCACGATTTTGAACGCTCCGTAAACGACCTGCTGGGCGACGCCCTTCTTGCCGTCGAGCATGATGCTGTTGACAAGCTTCGTTACCAGAACGGAACCGTAGATCGGATCCGGTAAAATTTCTCTCTTGGGAACATTACCTCTTCTGGGCACTTTGCTTCCCTCCTTCATATAAAAATGATTTCATAGGTACTTCGGAAGACTTCCCTTCCGTGGGTGCCTGCCAAGAGGTTTTATTATATAAAACTCTCAGCAAGGCGTTTGCCTTGCAAAAGGCAAAATTGCAGTGACTAGGGAAAGAATTACTTCTTCTTTCCGGCCTTCGGTCTCTTCGCGCCGTACTTGGAACGACCCTGCATACGACCCTGAACACCCTGGGTATCGAGCGTACCGCGGATGATGTGGTAACGCACGCCAGGCAGGTCCTTGACACGGCCGCCGCGGATGAGAACGACGGAGTGCTCCTGCAGGTTGTGGCCGACGCCGGGGATATACGCGGAGACTTCGTAGCCGTTCGTCAGGCGGACACGGGCGATTTTCCGAAGCGCAGAGTTCGGCTTCTTAGGAGTCGTGGTTCTGACGGCGGTGCAGACACCTCTCTTCTGGGGAGAAGACAGATCGGTGGTATGGTTCTTGAGGGAGTTGATTCCCTTCTGCAGCGCGGGAGCCGTGGACTTGTAGGTAGACTGCTCTCTGCCCTTTCTGACAAGCTGGTTAAAAGTGGGCATGGTTTTCCTCCTTTCCTGAATGGTTGCTGGAATCCAGCATTTATTATCCCGAAATATCGCCAGGATATTCCGTTGGGACCTTGTTTTACCGCAGCACGGCGGCTGCCGCCGCACCGACGTCGATGGAGCACGCCCTTCCGAGCTCCTGCATGGTGGGAACCTCGACGAGCTCCGCGCCTGCCGACAGGCACTCCGCCCGAAGCGGCTCGAGCAGCTGCGGATCGGCGTCCAGAGCGAGATACACGGTGCGTGCAGTGCGCTCTTTCAGGGCGCGCCGGAGCTGTTTGATCCCGACAACTTTCTTGGAAGTTTTCAGTTCCTCCAGCATATCTGTACCTCCGGGCATGGATACGGGCATACCCGCACAATCATGGATTATAGCAGAATGAACGAATTTCGTCAACAGAAATCGTCACATGCGGCGGGATTTTTTAAAAATATCCCCAGTTTTAGGGGCTTTCCGCCATTCGGCAGATTGTCCAAACCGGCCGGCGCCGCGGAACGCCCGGACAAGAAAGAAAATCTGCCATTCCGAAGCCGTCCGGCCGGAGAAGCCTTCCCGCGCAAAAGGGCGGGAAGGGCTTCTCCGCTGACGCTCAGAATGGCAAATTTCACGTCCGCCGCGTTTCAGCGGCAGCGCGCGGATTCAAATGGATGCCTTACAGCTTCTCGTCGTCGATCATTTCCTGCGTGACGATCGACTCGGGCGTCGCGCCCGGTTCGTAGTCGCGGTAGGCCGCGAGGCCGGAGCCCGCGGGGATCAGCTTGCCGATGATGACGTTCTCCTTGAGGCCGACCAGGTGATCGACCTTGCCCTTGATGGCGGCGTCGGTCAGCACCTTCGTCGTCTCCTGGAAGGACGCGGCGGAGAGCCAGGACTCGGTCGCCAGCGAAGCCTTTGTGATGCCCATGAGGATGAGCGAGTCGGTCGCGGGGCGGAGGTTCTCCTCGCCGGCGGCGATTCTCGCCTCGATGGCCGCGTTGGCGTCTTCAAACTCGTAGACGTCCACGACGGTGCCGCTGAGCAGCTCCGTGTCGCCCGGCTCCTCGATGCGCACCTTGCGCATCATCTGGCGGATGATGACTTCGATGTGCTTTTCGTTGATGTCGACGCCCTGCTGGCGGTACACAGCCAGAACGCCCTGCGTCAGGTAGTCCTGCACCGCTTCGACGCCCGAGATGCGCAGCACGTCGTGCGGATTGAGCGCGCCGTCGGTGATGGGATCGCCCTTCCTGACGCGGCTGCCGTGCGAGACCTTCAGGCCCACGGAGTACGGGACCTGATACTGCTTGACTTCGCCGTCGTCGGCGGTCACGGTGATGTTGCGGAGCGCCGTCTTGTGCGAGTCGTCCACGTCCACAACGCCGTCGATCTCGGAGATCTGGGCCATCTTCTTCGGCTTTCTGGCCTCGAAGAGCTCCTCGACACGGGGAAGGCCCTGCGTGATGTCGTCGCCGGCGACGCCGCCGGTGTGGAAGGTCCGCATGGTCAGCTGCGTGCCCGGTTCGCCGATGGACTGCGCAGCGATGATGCCGACCGCCTCGCCGAGGTTTACAAGCTCGGAGGTGGCCAGGTTCATGCCGTAGCACTTGGCGCACACGCCGCTGCGGGCCTTGCAGCCCAGCACGGAGCGCACGTAGACGCGGTCGATGCCGTGGTCGATGAAGCGCTGTGCGTCCTCTTCCTTCAGCATGACGTCCTTGGACTGGAGCAGCTCACCCGTCTTGGGGTCGGTGATGTCGTGGACCGGATAGCGGCCGCGGATGCGGTTGCCGAACGAGTCGATGAGCTGGCCCTTTTCATAGTAGTCGCCCTTCCAGCTGCCCTGCGTGGAGCCGCAGTCGAACTCACGGATGATGACGTCCTGGCAGACGTCCACCATGCGGCGGGTCAGGTAGCCGGAGTCGGCGGTGCGCAGCGCGGTATCGGTCAGGCCCTTGCGCGCGCCTCGGGATGAGATGAAGTATTCCAGAACGGACAGGCCCTCGCGGAAGTTGGCCTTGATCGGGATTTCGATGGTGCGGCCGTTCGTGTCGGCCATCAGGCCGCGCATGCCGGCGAGCTGACGGATCTGGTTCATGCTGCCGCGGGCGCCGGAGTCGGCCATCATGAAGATCGGGTTGAAGCGCTTGAGGTTGCCCTGCAGCGCGTCCGTGACGTCCTTGATGGATTTTTCCCACTGCTGGACGGTCAGGCGGTAGCGCTCGTCGTTCGTGATGAAGCCGCGCTTGTACTGGCGGTCGATCTTGACGACCTCCTGCTCGGTCTGGTGGATGAGCTCGTATTTCTTGCCCGGGATCTCCATATCCGCGATGGATACGGTGATCGAAGCCTTGGTGGAGTATTTGTAGCCCAGCGCCTTGACCTTGTCGAGCATTTCCGTCGAGCGGGTGAAGCCGTTCGTGCGGATGCACTTGTCGATGATCTTGCCGAGCTGCTTCTTGCCGACGACGAAGTCGATCTCCAGCTGGAACAGGTCGTCCGTCGTCACGCGCTTTTTGAAGCCGAGGTTCTGCGGAATGGCGTCGTTGATGATGAGCCGGCCCACGGTCGCGTCGATGATGCGGTGTTCCTTCACGCCGTCGATCTCCAGCTCTTTCCACACCTTGATCGGGTCGTGCATGTCGATAAGGCCCGCGGTGTAGGCCATCATGGCCTCGTCCTCGTCGTGGTAGTGCTTGAAGATCTCTTCGGGCTTCTCGCCGCCGTTCTCCAGCGCGCGCCTGGCGAATTCGCCCACGGTGCGCACGTAGATGTGGTTCTCTTCCTTGATGTCCTCGTCCTTGTCCCAGACGTTCCAGATATAGATGATTCCGTCCGGATCAAAGCTGCCGGCGTCATAGGCCGCCACAGCCTCGGCGAGCGTCTGGAAGCAGTTGTCGGCCTCCGCGGGCTTGTCGGTCTCGTTTTCCAGATCTGCGCCGGTCGTCTTGATATAGAGGTGGAAGTTCTCGCTCTCGGGGGCGTCCCAGACGTTTTTGATCCAGATGGGCTTGTCGGGATTGAGCTTGCCGCACTCGAGCAGCGGCATGACCTCGTGGATCGTGTCGAAGGCGTCGATGTCGTAGCGCTGGTAGGTGAGGTAGTAGGTGCCGAGAATCATGTCCTGCGTCGGCACGGTGACGGGCTTGCCGTCCTGCGGGCGCAGCAGGTTGTTGGCCGAAAGCATCAACATTCTGGCCTCGGCCTGCGCCTCGGCGGACAGCGGCACGTGAATGGCCATCTGGTCGCCGTCGAAGTCGGCGTTGAAGGCGGTGCAGCAGAGCGGATGGAGCTTCAGCGCGCGGCCCTCGACCAGCACCGGCTCAAAGGCCTGGATGCCGAGGCGGTGCAGCGTCGGCGCGCGGTTGAGCATGACGGGGCGGTCCTTGATGATGTCTTCAAGGGCGTCCCAGACCTCGTCCTTGCCCTTGTCGATCATCTTTTTCGCGGACTTGATGTTGTTGGCGATGCCGTCCTCGACCAGCTTCTTCATGACGAACGGCCGGAACAGCTCGATGGCCATTTCCTTCGGCACGCCGCACTGGTAGAGCTTGAGCTCCGGGCCGACGACGATGACGGAACGGCCGGAGTAGTCCACGCGCTTGCCGAGCAGGTTCTGGCGGAACCGGCCCTGCTTGCCCTTGAGCATGTCGCTGAGGGACTTGAGCGCGCGGTTGTTCGCGCCGGTGACGGCGCGGCCGCGGCGGCCGTTGTCGATGAGCGCGTCCACCGCTTCCTGCAGCATGCGCTTCTCGTTGCGGATGATGATGTCCGGCGCGGAGAGCTGGATGAGCCGCTTGAGGCGGTTGTTGCGGTTGATGACGCGGCGGTAGAGGTCGTTGAGGTCGGAGGTGGCGAACCGGCCGCCGTCGAGCTGGACCATCGGGCGCAGCTCCGGCGGGATCACGGGCAGCACGTCCATGACCATCCAGGTCGGGTTGTTGCCGGACTGGCGGAAGGACTCGACGACCTCGAGCCGCTTGATGATGCGCAGCTTCTTCTGACCGGACGCGTCCTTCAGCTCCGAGCGCAGCTGCTCGGAGAGCTCGTCGAGGTTGATCTGCGAGAGCAGCTCCTTGATGGCCTCCGCGCCCATGCCGGCCTTGAAGTCGTCCTCATACTTTTCCCGCATGTCGCGGTATTCCTTCTCGGACAGAACCTGGTTCTTGCTCAGCGGGCAGTCGCCGGGGTCCGTGACGATGTAGGAGGCGAAGTAGAGCACCTTTTCCAGGATTCTCGGGCTGATGTCGAGAATCAGGCCCATGCGGGAGGGAATGCCCTTGAAGTACCAGATGTGGCTGCACGGCGCGGCCAGCTCGATGTGGCCCATGCGCTCGCGGCGCACCTTGGCGCGCGTGACCTCGACGCCGCAGCGGTCGCAGATCTTTCCCTTGTAGCGGATTTTCTTGTATTTGCCGCAGTGGCACTCCCAGTCCTTCGTCGGCCCGAAGATGCGTTCGCAGAACAGGCCGTCGCGCTCGGGTTTCAGGGTACGGTAGTTGATCGTCTCCGGCTTTTTGACCTCGCCGTAAGACCATTCGCGAATTTTCTCCGGAGAAGCAATACCGATTTTAATGGCGTCAAAGGTTGCGTAACTCATTGTATTGTCCCCTCCTTATTCTTTCTCGTCCGTATCGTCGGACGGTTCCGGCTCTTCGTCGGCGTCGTCGGTATCGGCGTCGGTATCGGCGCCGTCGAGATCGAACACGTCGTCCTCTTCCTGGATCTCATAGCCGGCGTCGTTGGCCTCGTCGGCGGGAACGTCGTTCGGCACCGGATCGTCATACAGCGACAGCTCGTCGTCGCTGAAGTTCGGGCGCTCGCCGTTGTAGCCGGCGTCGTCGTCCTCGTCGTCCTTGAGCTCGATCTCCTCGCCCTGCTCGTCGAGCACCTTCACGTCGAGGCACAGCGACTGCAGCTCCTTGACCAGAACCTTGAACGATTCCGGCACGCCGGGCTTCGGGACGTTGTGGCCCTTGACGATGGCCTCGTAGGTCTTGACACGGCCTGTCACGTCGTCGGACTTGACGGTCAGGATCTCCTGCAGGGTGTACGCCGCGCCGTAGGCCTCGAGGGCCCAGACTTCCATTTCGCCGAAGCGCTGGCCGCCGAACTGCGCCTTGCCGCCCAGCGGCTGCTGGGTCACGAGGCTGTACGGGCCGGTGGAACGGGCGTGGATCTTGTCGTCCACCAGATGGTGGAGCTTGAGGTAGTACGGGTAGCCGACCGTGACGCGCTGGTCGAAGGCCTCGCCGGTGCGTCCGTCGTAGAGGATGGTTTTGCCGTCCTCGGCCACGCCGGCCTGCACAAGCAGCTCGCGGATCTCTTTTTCGTTCGCGCCGTCGAAGATCGGGGTGGACACCTTCCAGCCCAGCGCGTGGGCCGCATAGCCCAGGTGGACCTCCAGGACCTGTCCGATGTTCATACGGGACGGAACGCCCAGCGGGTTCAGCACGATGTCGAGCGGCGTGCCGTCGGGCATGAAGGGCATGTCCTCCTGCGGCAGGATGCGGGACACGACGCCCTTGTTGCCGTGGCGGCCGGCCATCTTGTCGCCGACGGAGATCTTCCGCTTCTGGGCGATGTAGACGCGCACGACCTTGTTGACGCCGGGGGACAGCTCGTCGCCGGCCTCGCGGGTAAAGGTCTTGACATCGACGATGATGCCGGCCTCGCCGTGCGGGACCTTCAGAGACGAGTCGCGGACCTCTCTGGCCTTTTCGCCGAAGATCGCGCGCAGCAGCCGCTCCTCGGCGGTCAGCTCGGTCTCGCCCTTCGGCGTGACCTTGCCGACGAGGTAGTCGCCGGAGGTGACCTCCGCGCCGATGCGGATGACGCCCGCCTCGTCGAGGTCCTTCAGGGTGTCCTCGCCGACGTTCGGGATGTCGCGGGTGATCTCCTCGGGGCCGAGCTTCGTGTCGCGGGATTCCGTTTCATACTCCTCGATGTGGATGGAGGTGAACACGTCCTCGCGCACCAGGCGCTCGTTGAGCAGGATGGCGTCCTCGTAGTTGTAGCCCTCCCAGGTCATGAAGCCGATGAGCACGTTCTTGCCGAGGGCGATTTCGCCCTGCGAGCAGGCGGGGCCGTCGGCGATGACCTGGCCCTGCTCCACGCGCTCGCCCACCTTGACGATGGGGCGCTGGTTGATGCAGGTGCCCTGGTTGGAGCGGGCAAATTTGGTGAGCGTATAATCGGCGGCGGTGCCGTCGTCATAGCGGACGGAGATATAGTTGGCCGACACCTTCGTCACGACGCCCGCGTCCCTGGCGGTGATGCAGACCTCGGAGTCCACGGCGCACTTGTGCTCGATGCCGGTGGCGACGATCGGGGCCTCGGTGACCATGAGCGGCACGGCCTGGCGCTGCATGTTCGCGCCCATGAGCGCGCGGTTGGCGTCGTCGTTCTCGAGGAACGGAATGAAGGCGGTGGCGATGGAGGTCATCATCTTGGGCGAGACGTCCACGTAGTCGATCACGTCGCGCTCGACGGAGATGATCTCGTCGCGGTGACGGCAGGTCACACGCGCGTTGGCAAGCCTTCCCTCGGCGTCGAGCGGCTCGGCCGCCTGGGCGATGTAGTAGTCGTCCTCGACGTCGGCGGTCATGTATTCCACGATGTCCGTGACCTTGCCGGTCGTGTGGTCGATCTTGCGGAAGGGTGCTTCCACGAAGCCGTACTCGTTGATCTTCGCATAGGAGGCCAGATAGTTGATCAGGCCGATGTTCGGACCTTCCGGCGTCTCGATCGGGCACATGCGTCCGTAGTGGGAGTAGTGCACGTCGCGCACGTCGAAGGACGCGCGCTCGCGGCTCAGACCGCCGGGTCCGAGGGCGGAGAGTCTTCTCTTGTGCGTCAGCTCGGCCAGCGGATTGTTCTGGTCCATAAACTGCGACAGCGGAGAAGATCCGAAGAATTCCTTGATGACCGCCGTGACCGGGCGGATGTTGATGAGGCTCTGCGGCGTGACGGAGTCGAGATCCTGAATCGTCATGCGCTCGCGGATGACGCGCTCAAGGCGCGTGAAGCCGACGCGGAACTGGTTCTGCAGCAGCTCGCCCACGCAGCGCAGGCGGCGGTTGCCGAGATGGTCGATGTCGTCGGTCGTGCCGGCGCCGCGCACCATGCAGATGAGATAGTCGATGGAGGCGAGAATGTCATCTTTCGTGATGTGCTTCGGAATCAGCTCGTCGTGCCGGTCCTCGATGGCCTCTTCCCAGCCGTCGTCGGGCACGGTCTCGAGCATTTCCTTCAGAACCGTGAAGCAGACCTTTTCCTTGATGCCGTACTGCTCGGGGTCGAACTTCACGAAGTGCTTCATATCGACCATGCCGTTCGAGAATACCTTGACTTCCTTGTCGTCCACCAGAATGGACGCGCTGCACACGCCGCGCTCGGAGATGTCATGCGCCTGCTCGCGCGAGAGCACGTCGCCGGGCATGGCAAGGATCTCGCCGGTCATGGGATCGGTGATAGGCTGGGCGACCGTCTGTCCGGACAGGCGGCTCCAGATGTCCATTTTCTTGTTGAACTTGTAGCGGCCGACCTTCGACACGTCGTAGCGGCGCGGGTCGAAGAACAGCGCCTCGAGATAGCTCTCGGAGCTTTCGACCGTGGGCGGTTCGCCCGGACGCAGACGGCGGTAGATCTCCAGCAGAGATTCCTCGCGCGTCTTGCAGGTGTCCTTGTCCAGCGTGGCCGTGACGAGCACGTCCTCGCCGAACAGCTCCTTGATCTGCGCGTCGGTGGAAACGCCGAGCGCGCGGATGAGGCTGGTCACGGGAATCTTGCGGTTCTTGTCGATCCGGACGTAGAACACGTTGTTGAGGTCGGTCTCATACTCCAGCCAGGCGCCGCGGTACGGGATGACCGTCGCGGTGTAAATGTGCTGGTCGGCCTTGTCCACCTCGTCGCCGTAGTAGATGCCGGGGCTGCGGACGATCTGCGAGACGATCACGCGCTCGGCGCCGTTGATGACAAAGGTGCCGCCGTTCGTCATGAGCGGGAAATCGCCCATGAAGATCTCCTGCTCTTTGATCTCGTCGGTCTGCTTGTTGTGCAGGCGCACGCGCACCTTGATGGGCTTGGCAAAGGTCGCGTCGCGCTCCTTGCACTCCTCCACCGTGTACTTGGGGGGCTCGTTCATGCTGTAGTCGAGGAAGCTCAGCTCCAGGTTGCCCGTGTAGTCGGTGATGGTATCGACGTCTTTAAAGACCTCGCGCAGCCCCTCTTTCAGAAACCACTCGTAGGAATCCTTCTGGATTCTGAGCATATTGGGGATCGCCAGCACCTCGTCGTGCTTCGCGAAGCTCTTGCGGAGGGTCTTGCCGAACATGACGTCTTGTGTATTCGCCATTATGGTTCATCACAGCCTTTCTGTATGGTTCTGTGTTCTCAACAAAATGATACGCCCGGATATGTTGCTTTTTATTTTTCTTCTCTGCTTGCATCCCACACATGCCGGTGCTATAATGGATATATCAAATGGTGGAGTATGCGCGGGCCGCACTCAGGCATTATGGAAATCTATTCTACCATGCCGCCGCCCGCTTGTCAATCGCTATGCGCAAAAATATACCAAAAACGTGCTGCAGCCGCAGCACGTTTTTCAGACTGTCGAAGAAGGCCCGATGGGCCTTCTTCGACAAAAAGATGCAGCCCGCCGCGCGCATAATTTTCGCGGCGTAAGACGCGAAAATTCCACACTTGCGGGCTGTAAAGTGCTTTTCCCGACGTACCAGCCGCCGGGAAAAGCGGATTTACAATTTTTTTGCGTCTGCGGACGCAAACTCTGCGAGGCTTTTTAACATATCGCAAAAACGTGCTGCAGCCGCAGCACGTTTTTTTGTGTGATTTTGGTCTTTCAGATGCGGCAGTCGGGAAAAAGCCGGGGGTTCCGCAGACGTCGGCGTCTGCGGAGCCCCCGGCTCTGTTTCTTGTCTGTCTGCGCGCGCAGGCGGTTACTGCGTGACCAGCTCCACCTTGTCGTCTTTGGCCGTCGCCGCAACGGAATGCAGCGGCGTGATGAAGCTGTCGATGATCTTCTCCGCGATGGGGTCCTCGAGATCCCGCTGGATCGTGCGGCGCAGGTTGCGCGCGCCGTAGGTGACGGAGTAGGATTTTTTGACGAGGTAGTCGATGAGCGCCGTGTCCCAGGTGAACTGCACCTCGCGCGACGCCAGCGACTGCTGCAGCTCCTTGAGCATGATCTCCGCGATGCCGCGGAAATTCTCCTCCGTGAGCTTGTTGAAACAGACGACCTCGTCCACGCGGTTCAGGAACTCCGGGCGCAGGAACTCGCCCAGCGCCTTCATGATCTTCTCCTTGCTCTGCTCCGTGAGCGTGCGGCCGAAGCCGACGGAGCCGTCCTTGCGGTCGGAGCCGGCGTTGGAGGTCATGATGATGATGGTGTTTTCAAAGTTGACGGCCCGGCCCTGCGCGTCGGTGATGCGGCCGTCGTCAAGGATCTGCAGCAGAATGTTGAGTACGTCCGGGTGCGCCTTTTCGATCTCGTCGAACAGGACGACCGAGTACGGCCGGCGGCGGATTTTCTCCGTGAGCTGGCCGGCCTCGTCGTAGCCGACGTAGCCGGGAGGCGAGCCGATCAGCTTGGAGACGCTGTGCTTCTCCATATATTCGGACATGTCGAGCCGGATGAGCGATTCGACGGATTCAAACAGCTCGTTCGCCAGCCGCTTGACGAGCTCCGTCTTGCCGACGCCCGTGGAGCCGACGAAGATGAACGACACCGGGCGCTTCTTGACCGCGATGCCGACGCGGCTCCTGCGGATGGCGGAGGCGACGGCGTGCACGGCCTCGTCCTGGCCGACGATGTGCTCCTTGAGCCGCGCCTCGAGGCTGCGCAGCTGCTCGTATTCCTGGGCCTGAATCTTGCTGGCGGGGATCTTCGTCCAGAGCTCGATGATGCGGGCCAGGTTCTCGATCGTGAGCGTCGGCGCGGGCAGCTTTTCCAGCTCGCTGAGCTCCCGGTCGATCTTCAGCTCGTGGCTCTTGAGAATCGCCATGCGCTGGTAGTCCTCGGGCGTCTTCTCCGCGGCATCGGACAGCGCGTTCCACTCCAGCTCCAGATCGTTGCGGTCTTTTTTGAGCGACGCGAGGCGGCTGATGTTCTTGTCGCGCAGGTTCACGTCCGAGCACGCCTCGTCGATGAGGTCGATGGCCTTGTCGGGGAGGAAGCGGTCCGTGATGTAGCGCTCAGAGAGGATGACGGCCTGCCGCGCGATCTCCGGCGGGATGACGACGCCGTGGAACTGCTCGTAGTAGTGCGAAATGCCGCGCAGGATCTCCACGGATTCCTCGATTGTCGGCTCCGCGACCGTGACGGGCTGGAAGCGCCGCTCGAGCGCAGCGTCCTTTTCGATGTGCTTGCGGTACTCGCTGAACGTGGTCGCGCCGATCACCTGGATCTCGCCCCGCGACAGCGCCGGCTTGAGGATGTTCGCGGCGTTCATGGAGCCCTCGGCGTCGCCCGCGCCGACGAGATTGTGCACCTCGTCGATCACGAGGATGATGTTGCCGAGCCGCTTCACCTCGTCGATGAGGCCCTTCATGCGGCTTTCAAACTGGCCCCGGAACTGCGTGCCCGCGACGAGCGCGGTGAGGTCCATGAGATAGACCTCCTTGTCCTGGAGCTTGAACGGCACGTCCTTGTCCACGATGCGCTGGGCCAGCCCCTCGGCGATGGCCGTCTTGCCGACGCCCGGCTCGCCGATGAGGCAGGGGTTGTTCTTCTGGCGGCGGTTGAGGATCTGGATGACCCGCTCGGTCTCCACCTCGCGGCCCACGATGCGGTCGAGCTTGCCCTCGCGGGCCTTCTGCGTGAGGTTCTGGCAGTAGGTGTCGAGGAACTTGCGCTTCTTGTTCTTCTGGCCGTTGGGCTTTTCCTGCCGCTCGGAGCGCTCGGAGCGCTCCTCCTCGGTCTTGGCGGGCAGCTCCTCGTCCGGCTGGTTGTTGAAGAGCTTGTTGAGGAACGGGAAGGTCGCCGTCTGGCTGTCCTGCTCGTCGTCGTCCGAGTCCTGGTCGTTGTTTTCGTTGTTCATGAGCCCGTCGAGGGCGTCGTTCATCTCTCCGTTCAGGTTCTCGAGGTCGTCGTCCGTGATGCCCATGCGCTGCATGATGTCGTCCACCGGCTTGATTCCGAGCTCCTTGGCGCACTTGAGGCAGAGGCCTTCGTTGAGCGTTTTGCCGTTCTCGATCTTCGTGATGAAGATCACGGCGAGATTCTTTTTGCAGCGGGAGCAGAGGGTTGGTTTCATATCAGGTTTCTCCTTCATGGGGCAACGCCGCACGATACCGGGCGCGGGATTGCGCAGTAGATTTTTTGTCAGAGGCGGCGCTGGTGTCCGGCGCCTGCCGGCGTTCCGGGCGCGGATGACGGGACGGGCGCGGTCGCTTTCGGCGTGCTACGGCACATAGAGCCGGCCCGTGCCGTTCGCGATCAGGATGGCCGTGCCGTCCGCGCGCATGACGACGTCGGTCGCCTCGCCGGTGTCCGCCGTTTTGGAATAGAGCTTCATCGTGCTGTCAAAGATGGACAGGCCGGAGGCCGTGAGCACCGCGACGTATTTGCCGGCAGCGGAGAGGTCGAGGATCTCCTCGCCCACGTAGACGGTGCCGAGCTCCTTTCCGTCCGTTCCCACGGACGCGACGGTATACCGGTTGCCCGCTTTATACATATTCATGCTCAGGGTCAGAAATCCGCTTCCCCCGAGATCGTAGTCCTTGAGATAGGCTCCGTCGTAGCTGTAGCTGCCGAGCGCCTTCCCTTCCGCCGTGAACCACTGGGCCCCCGTCTCGCCCACGGCCACCAGTGTTGACGCGTCTGTAAAGGCGAGATCGTAGACGAGGTCGTTTCCGAGCGGGAACGTCTTGTACACGGCGTCGGCGTCGGTTTTGAACACATTGGCCGTGCTCTGGAAGATGCCGTTCGCCTGGCCGACGGCCACGGCGGCCAGATACCCCGCGCCCTCGGACACGGCGCAGACGGGCAGGTACTGGCTCGACGAGAGCCAGCGGTAGATGAGAGTCTGGTCCTGGTTGTAGACGCAGAGCACGGTTTTATAGCCGGTCTCCGGCGCCGCGTAGCAGACGCAGCCGTCCGGGGAGATGTCGGCGTCCAGAATGGGCTTTTCCGCCGTGACGCTCAGCACCTGGCCCGCCGCGTGGCCCGCGAGCGTGAGGCTGTAGCCGCCCACGTCGAACGCCAGCGCCAGCTTTCCGCCCACCCGCAGCGCGGGCGTGGTCATCTGCATCTGCACGGTCACGTCCTCGGCGCCGCTTTCCTGGTAGGTGCTGAGGCCCGAAACGGAGGCCAGCGCCAACCCGTTTTCGTAGTCCGCGTACTGGTTGCCGCTGTGCGAGTCGAAGCGGAACGTCCCGTTGGTGTCGGCGCCGGACACGTTGAGGTATTTCACATACCGGCGCAGGGCGTCGAGATTCAGTTCGTCCCGGAATACGACGAGCGCGACGGCGCCGCACACCAGCACGACGATCAGCAGCATCAGCAGCACGCGCTTTATGATCTTTTTCGGCTTCTTTTCGCCGAGCTCCGATACGTTATCCGACATGAAACGCTACCTTCCCATCGTCATACCACAGCTTTGTGAGATAGAGCCCGCCGGCCGGCGCGGTCGGGCCGGCCGCCGAACGGTCGCCCTTCTGCAGGATGTCCCCGACTTCCTCCGGCCGGATTTTTCCCTCCGCCGCGTAGACGGCGGTGCCGACCATGGCACGGGCCATATTGTAGAGAAAGCCGTTCGCGCAGATGTAAAAGCGCAGCAGGTCTTCCTCGCGCGTAATGTTATAATAGTATACGGTGCGCACGGTGGAGCGGACCTCCGTGCCGACCGAGCGGACGGCCGCGAAATCGTGCTCGCCCACGAACCGGTCAGCTGCCCGCTGCAGAACCGCCTCGTCGAGCCGCACCGGATACTGCCACGCCCGGTTTACATAAAACGGATCGCGCAGGCTGGAATTGTAGATGAGGTAGGTGTACTCCTTTTTCACGCAAGAGCCGATGGCGTTGAATTCGTCGGGCACCTCCATGGCGCCGGTGACGGAGATGTCGTCGGGCAGATGCGTGTTGAGCGCGTACGGCAGCCGGTCGGCGGGGATGCGGGAGTCGGTGCGGAAGTTCGCCACGTAATTCTGCGCGTGCACGCCCGCGTCCGTCCGTCCGCAGCCGGTCATGTGTACCTCGTGGCCCACGACCATCTGCGCCGCGCGCTCGAGCGTCCCGCCGACGGTGACGTCCCGCTTCTGCACCTGCCAGCCGTGGTAGGCGGTGCCGAGATATTTCAAAAACAAAGCGATGTTCCGCATGGCGTCTCCCGTTGTGAAGGATTTTTCTACAGACCGGAATTCCGCAGCACAATGACCGCGGCCAGCAGCAGCGCGCCGACGGCGAACGCCGTCCAGTCGCGTCCGGCGTAGCGCAGCTCGCGCAGCCGCGTGCGTCCGTCGCCGCCGTGGTAGCAGCGGCACTCCATCGCGGTGGCCAGCTCGTCGGCGCGGCGGAAGGCGCTGATGAACAGCGGCACGAGAATCGGGATCATGGCCTTCGCGCGGGCGATGATGCTGCCGGACTCGAAGTCCGCGCCTCTGGCCTTCTGCGCGCTCATGATCTTGTCGGTCTCCTCGAGCAGCGTGGGGATAAAGCGCAGCGCAATGCTCATCATCATCGCCAGCTCGTGCACGGGCGCCTTGAGCTTTTTGAGCGGGCTCAAAAGATTCTCCAGCCCGTCCGTGAGCGCGATGGGCGAGGTCGTGTAGGTCAGAAGGAACGTGCCGGCGATCAGCAGCGTGATGCGCAGCACCATATAGGCCGCGTTGAAGATCCCCTCTTTGGAGATCTTGAAAATCCAGAACGAGACGATCGGCACGCCGCCCGCGTAGAAGAGGTTGAGGATCGCCGTCAGAATGATGACGAACAGCAGCGGCTTCAGGCTCTGCAGAATGACGCGCAGGCGAATCCTCGAGATCCGGATGACCGCCAGCAGAAACACCAGCACGAGCGCGTAGGAGGCAAACCGCTTCGCCAGAAACAGCGCCGTGATGTATACGATCACGAGCACGAGCTTTGTGCGCGGGTCGAGCCGGTGCACAACCGTCGTGCCGGGGAAATACTGGCCGAGGGTGATGTCCTTAAGCATGGGCCGTTCCCTCCTTTTTCGCCAGGAGGATGACCTGCTTGGCCTGCTCGACCGTATAAACGGACGTATCGACCGGGACGCCCAGCTCCCGAAGCTTCAGAAACACGCGCGTGATCTCGGGCACGTCGAGGCCCATCTGCACGAGCTCGCCGGCCCGGGCGAACACCTCGCCGGGCGCGCCCGACATGGCGACGCTTCCGTCCTTCAGCACGATCAGCCGCTCCACGTTGGAGGCGATCTCCTCCATGCTGTGGCTGACCATGACGACCGCCGCGTGCTGGGCGCTCTGGTAGTCGCGGATGTTCTGCAGGATGCTCTCGCGGCCCGCCGGGTCGAGGCCCGCCGTCGGCTCGTCGAGGATGAGCACCTCCGGCTCCATGGCGATGACGCCCGCGATGGCCGCGCGGCGCTTCTGCCCGCCCGACAGGTCAAAGGGCGACGCCTCCAGCAGCGCCGGCTCGATGCCGACAAATTCGGCGGCCCGGCGCACGCGCGCGTCGATCTCTTTTCCGGTCAGTCCCATGTTCTTCGGCCCGAAGGCGATGTCGCGGTAGACCGTCTCCTCGAAGAGCTGGTATTCCGGATACTGGAACACGAGCCCCACCTTGAAGCGGATGCTGCGCGTGAATTTGGCGTCCTTCCAGATGTCCTCGCCGTGGAACAGGACGCTGCCGGAGGTCGGCTTCAGAAGCCCGTTCAGATGCTGAATGAGCGTGGACTTTCCCGACCCCGTGTGGCCGATCATGCCGATGAATTCGCCTTTTTCAATGGAAAAGCTCACGTCGTGCAGCGCCTCACGCTCAAAGGGCGTGCCGGTGGAGTAGACGTGGCTGAGATTGCGGATTTCAAGAATCGAAGACAAAATGTTGTTCCTCCGGAATTTCTGGGTCAGGCCTCCATCAGGTAATCGCGGAGTGCCTGCGCACATTCCTCAGTGGACAGTGCGGTAAGCGGAAGGCCGCAGCCCTCCCGGTTCAGCTCGTACAAAAGCCCGGTCGTCTCCGGGACCGTCAGTCCGACGCTCCGCAGCAGCTCCACCTGCGTGAAGACCTCCTTCGGGGTGCCGTCGGCCACGATGCGGCCGTCCGACATGGCGATGACGCGCTGGGCCCGCTCGGCCTCGGGCATGTGGTGCGTGATGAGCACCACCGTGATGCCGGATTCCCGGTTGAGCCGCTCGACGGTGTCGAGCACCTCGCGCCGCCCCTGCGGGTCGAGCATGGCCGTCGGCTCGTCGAGGACGATGCACCGCGGCCGCATCGCGATCACGCCCGCGATGGCGATGCGCTGCTTCTGTCCGCCGGACAGCAGGTGCGGCGCGTATTCGCGGAATTCATACATGCCCACCTGCCGCAGCGCCTCGTCCACGCGCCGGCGGATCTGCTCCGACGGCACGCCGAGGTTTTCGGGCGCGAAGGCCACGTCCTCCTCGACCACGTTGGAGACGAGCTGGTTGTCGGGATTCTGAAAGACCATGCCGACGCTGCGGCGGATCTCGAGCAGCAGGTTCTCGTCCCGCGTGTCCATGCCGTAGACCGTGACGCTGCCGCCCTGCGGCAGCAGAATCGCGTTGAAATGCTTGGCCAGCGTGGATTTTCCGCACCCGTTGTGGCCCAGGATGGCCACAAAGCTGCCCTGCTCGATCGACAGGTCGAGTCCCTCAAAGACCGTCTGCCCCTCGCGTTCGTCCTGGCCGGGGTAGGCGTAGACCAGCTTGTCGGCGATAATTGCCTGTTTTTCCATGATGCTCCTATTTTGCGGCCCAGCGGCCCGTGCTGCCGCAGGGCAGCGCCAGCCCGGAATCGCGCACGGGCAGGCCCAGCTCCCGGCATTCGCTGCCGCCGCCGTGCCGTTTCGTAATCAGCGTGTCGAGAAGATAGCCCAGCACGGACGGCGCGAGGCCGGTCGTGTAGGAATTGATGAGAAAGAAGAGCGGCTCGTCGGACAGGACGCGGGAGACAAGCTCCACGAAGGGATAGAGGTTTTCCTCCAGCTTCCAGATCTCGCCCGAGGGCCCGCGGCCGTAGGACGGCGGGTCCATGATCACCGCGTCGTAGCGCCGTCCCCGGCGCAGCTCGCGTTCGACAAATTTGCCGCAGTCGTCCACAATCCAGCGGACGGGTCTGTCCTCCAGCCCGGAGGCCTTGGCGTTCTCCTTCGCCCAGGCCACCATGCCCTTCGCGGCGTCCACATGGCACACGCTCGCGCCCGCCGACAGCGCCGCGAGCGTCGCCGCGCCGGTGTAGGCGAAGAGGTTCAGGACGCTTACGGGCCGGCCCGCGCCCGCGATCTTGTCGCGGATGAAGTCCCAGTTGGCGGCCTGCTCGGGAAACACGCCCGTGTGCTTGAAGCTCATAGGCTTGCAGTTGAAGACCAGGCTGCCGTAGCGCACCTGCCAGCGGTCCGGCAGGCCGCGGTTCTGCCACTGGCCGCCGCCCTCGTTCGAGCGCAGATACCGCGCGTCGTACTTCTCCCAGCGGGGGTCCAGGCGCGGGGTGGTCCAGATCACCTGCGGGTCCGGCCGCACCAGAATATACCGGCCCCAGCGCTCGAGTTTTTCGCCGCCGGAGGCGTCCAGCACCTCATAGTCTGTCCATTTGTCGGAAAGCCACATGGCAATGCTCCTGATAAAGAGATTTTACGGCGTTGTGCCGCCGGTCGTTGTCGTTGTGCCGCCGGTCGCTGCTGTGCCGCCGGTGTCCGCTGCCGCGCCGCCCGTGTCGCCCTCTGTCGGTGCAAGCGGGTCCTCGGTCACGGGGTCCGGCTTCGGAATATCGGATTCGGAGTGGACGTAGCACGAAACCGCAATGGAATCGACGTCCGGCGAGACCGCCGAATAGTAGCCGTTGGGGATGACCGCGTTCGGCAGCACGTAGCTCTGGTCCTGCACGACGATGCCGCGCACGGGGAACGCGCGGGAGATGTCCAGCAGGCCCGCCTTGTAGGTGGTGTTGCCCGGCACCTGCGAGCAGTACTCGTTGGCCAGATGCCCGGAGGCGGTGCAGATGTCCACCTCCTTGTGCGTTGTGCAGTACTCGGTCGGCACGTCGTAGATGCTCAGCTCCACCGTCTCGACCCGGCTTCCGCGCGGGTCCTCGCGGCAGGCCTCGGTGGGCAGCAGACCGGAGTCCTTGCAGACGCTGCACTCGACGACGTTGGTCGGCTTGGTGAAATCCTTGTTCTCCAGGCCCTGGTGCACCTTCTCCATGACCTTTTTCCACAGCACGATGGCCGGGTTCGTATCGGAGTCCGTCAGCACGACCTCCTCGGGGTCGTTGTAGCCGCACCACACGACGCCCGTGTAATAGGGCGTGTAGCCGGCGAACCAGCGGTCGAAGTCGCTCGTCGTGGTGCCGGTCTTGCCGGCGACCGTCATGCCGCTCAGCTGGGCGGCGGTGCCGGTGCCGTTGGTGACTGCGTTTTTCAGCATGTCGGTGATATACCAGGCCGTGATGTCCTTCATGGCGACGTGCGATTCCTGCGTGTTGTCGAGGATTACGTTCTTGCCGGTGGAGTCCATGACCTTCGTGTAGGTCCTGGCCTCGCGGTAGACGCCCTCGTCGGCGAAGGCCGCGTAGGCCGCCGTCATCGCGCGCACCGTCACGCCGTTCGTCAGGCCGCCCATCGCCATCGGCGCCAGATCGACGTCGGAATACTTCGTGCCGTCGCTGCTGACGTACTCCGAGATCAGCGTGGACAGGCCCATCTTTTCCTTGGCGAAGCTGTAGCAGAAATCGGGCGTCAGCTGCGCCGCGATCTTGACGGCGACGGTGTTGAGCGATTCCGCCACGGCTTCCTTGACGGAGACGAGGCCGCGATAGGTGGAATCGGAATTCTTGGGCCAGTAGTTGGTGTCTGTAAAGGAATAGGGCGTGTCGTCGTAGACCGTCGCCGGCGTGATGATCCCCGTTTCGAGGGCCGGCGCGTAGACGGAGATCGGCTTGATGGTGGAGCCGGGCGACAGCAGGCTCTGCGTGGCCCGGTTGAGGGTCAGGCTGCCCTCCTTCTTCCCGACGCCGCCGGACACGGCCACCACGTCGCCGGATTCGTTGTCCACGATGACGATGCCGGACTGGAGCTGCTGGGAGCTCGCCGTCTTGGGCACGTTGTTGAGATTTTCATAGATCTCGTCCACAGCGGCCTGCACGTCGGGGTTCATCGTGCAGTAGATGGAATAGCCGCCGGTCATGACCATTTTGTAGACGATGTCATAGTCGTAGCCCGTCTTGTCGCACAGGTCGTTCACCACGTCGCGGATGACCTGATCGACAAAATAGGAATAGTATTCCCCGTCGCCCGTGTCGGTCGTTTCGCTGCTGGCGTTCTGGAAGACCAGCTTCTCCGCGGCGGCCGCGTCGTACTCCGCCTGGGTGATCTTGCCCTGCTTGAGCATCTCCGAGAGGATGAGCTGCTGGCGCTCCTTGTTGTTGTCGGGGTTGATATAGGGGTCGTACAAGGATGGGTTGTTCGTGATGCCGATGAGCGAGGCGCACTCGGCCAGGTCGAGATCCTCGACGTTCTTGCCGAAGTAGACCTGCGCCGCGCTCTGCACGCCGTAGCACTTTTCACCGAGATAGATGATGTTCATATAGTCTTCCAGGATCTCTGTCTTGGTGTGTGATTTTTCAAATTCCAGCGCGCGGAATATTTCGACCAGCTTCCGGCGGACGGTGACCTGCTCCTCGCCCGTGATATTTTTAATGAGCTGCTGGGTGATGGTGGAGCCGCCGGCGCTGCCGGACCCCAGGAACATCTTGATGCAGGCCTTGATCGTCGTGTACCAGTCCACGCCCTGGTGCTCCTCGAAGCGCTTGTCCTCGATGGCGATGCAGGCGTTGATGAGGTTCTTCGGCAGCTTATTGTATTTGACCCAGACGCGGTTTTTGTCGCTGTAGAGCTTCTGCAGCACGACCTGCTCGCCGGTCTTGGGGTCCTGGCAATAGATCGTCGTCGTCTGATCCAGCGCGAAGCCCTCTAGGGAGAAGGGAATCTGCGAGGACAGATCGTTTTTGACATAGAGCGCGAACAGGCAGGTGAACACGAGCAGCGTCAGAAACAGTACCAGAAATATCGTACCGATCGTCTTGCCGAATACAGCCCAGCCATGTCTGGCCCGGCTGTGTTTCCGCGGATAGGCTTCCGGATTGGTTTTGGACATAGAAGAGTTCCTCCAAGGCGCGAACGCGGCCGGTTTTCAATGATTCTGCGTCAAACCGGCGGTCAGCATACACCATTGTAATTTTCTATTCGTATATTATAACATGGCTGTCAATTCTTTTGGAAACAAATTTTAAACAATGCGCGTCCGCGCCCGCCGGCGCATGAACGGCAGAAAAGCGGGGCAAGCTACCGGAACAGATTTTAAAACCGGAGGGATACGCGATGAAACGTACATGGCTGCCCGCGCTGGCGCTGGCGCTGCTGCTTGCGGCGCCTGCCTACACGCTCGGCGTCCGGGACGGACAGATCGCCTGGCGCGGCGCGGCGCCGGACGGCTGGCACCTGACCGGCGCGAGCGCGGACGCGCTGCCCGCCGCCGCGGACCGCGCGGCGCTGTCGCAGGGACTCGTATTCGGCACGCGCGCCGCCCTGACGCGCGCGCTGGAGGATTTCTGCTCCTGAAGGCGGCAAATTTACACCCGGAAATGGACGCAAACAAATTCCTCTTGATTTTGCGGCTGCCGGGGATTAAAATAGAACCATCAAAAGAAGTGTACGGAGGCTCCTCACATGGATCAGGAATACGGCGACGACTATATCACCATCACCGACGAAGACGGCAAGGAATACGAGCTGGAGGTCCTGGCGGAGCTGGATTACAACGGCAGCCACTATCTCGCGCTTGTCCCCGCCGACGCGGACGGGGCCGAGGGAAGCGACGACGAGCTGGAGGTCAGCATCCTTCGCTCCGTCGAAGAGAACGGCGAAGAAATGCTCGAGACGATCGACGACGAAAAGGAACTCGACGAGGTCTACAAGGCCCTCATGGACATGGTCTATGAGGAGGAACAGAATTCAGACGAAGAAAAATAACGGCGGTTCCCTGCGGGGTGCGTGACGGGTCCTCTTAAACCCACATTATAACTCAGGGATGCTGTACGTCTTCCGTGGATCGCAGGCCTCCTGCTCCGGCGCGCATGCGCGCCGGGCGGATGTTGGAAGCGATGAAGCGGCGGAGAGGCAACCCACCTGCCCGATTCGTGCAGGTTATAATTGGATTCGCACGGCTTTTGCGGGGCTTCCCGGCGGTTCCCGCCTCCTTTGGGAGGCGGGAATTTATTTTATCAAACGCACTTGAAAGTGCAGCGTATTTTCGCTATAATACGCATTGTATCGCTTTGGGGCTGTCTGCCCGGGCGAAAACTCCGACAATGAGAGGAATGATCCCGAATGAGCGCATCGCGCGAAAAGAGCAGGCGCAAGGAGCAGCCCGACAATGCGGGCAGCAAAAAGAAGGGCATGAGCAAGGGCCTGAAGTGGACGATTGTCGTCGTCTGCGCGGTTCTGGTGATCGCCGTCATCACGTTTTTCACCATGCTGACGAGCGGCTTCTTCGTCAACCATACCACGGCCGCCGTTGTTGACGGGCACAGCATCTCGCCCGCGATGGTGAACTATTTCTATAAGGATGCCTACAACACCTTCTACCAGAATTACTCCAGCTACATCAGCTACATCCTCGACACCACCAAGGCGCTCGACGAGCAGGTCTACGATCAGGATACCGGCGAGACCTGGGCCGATTACTTCACCGACGAGGGCCTGAAGAACGCTTCCCAGGTCTACGCCATCCACGACGAGGCCATCAAGAAGGGCTACACGCTCACGGACGACGACCAGTCGAGCATCGATTCCACGATCGCCACCTCGAAGTCCTACGCCACCTCCTACGGCTACTCGCTCGACGCGTTTTTGGCCGCGCAGTACGGCAACGGCTGCAACGAGAAGAACTACCGGTCCTATCTCGAGCTGACCACGGTCGCGCAGAGCTATGCCAAGCAGATCTACAACGGCTTCACCTACACGCAGGACGACCTGAAAACCGAATACGCCGCCAATCCCAACACCTATGACGGCGTGGATTTCCGCGTATTCCCCGTGACCGCGTCCCTGTTTACCACGACGGATACGACGTCCGACAGCTCCTCTGACGCGTCCTCGTCCGCCGCTTCCTCGTCCGCCGCTTCTTCCTCCGCCGCTTCTTCCTCCGCCGATACGTCGGCTGCCGATGCGGAGGTCGCCGCCAAGGAAGAGGCCATGGCGTCCTCCATGGCCGAGGCTGCCAAGGGCGACGAGCAGGCGTTCATCGACCAGGCGTATCAGAACGCCTCCTCGGACACCAAGGATTCCTACAAGGACGACGCCTATTCGCTCAAGAGCGACATCCGCTACAGCAGCGCGACCAGCAGCTACAATCAGGATCTGGCCGACTGGCTGTTCGATTCCTCCCGCCAGAATGGCGACACGACCTATATCGCGGGCAATGACGGCTACTTCGTCGCCTTCTATGTCGGCCGAGAGACGCACGATTACAACCTCGTGAACGTCCGCCATATCCTCATCTCCGTCTCCGACACCACCGACACCACGGCCATGGACACCGCGAAGGCGAAGGCCGAGGATCTGCTTGCGCAGTACGAAGCCGGCGACAAGACCGAGGACGCGTTCGCGGCGCTCGCCAAGGCGAACTCCGAAGACACCGGCACCGCCTCCAACGGCGGCCTGTATGAGAACGTTGTACCCGGCGCGACCGTCACGAGCTTCAACGACTGGTGCTACGATTCGGCCCGCAAGCCCGGCGACACCGGCGTCATCGAAAGCACCTACGGCTACCACGTCATGTACTTCGTGAACGCCGACGGCACCAACTACCGCGACTACCTGGTCGAAAACGGACTGCGCAGCGGCGACTACTCCGACTGGACCACCTCCGTCACGGGCAGCGTGACCTACACGCAGAACGCGCTCGGCATGCGCTTCACCACGAAGTAACCGCTCTCCGGAATAAAAGTTCCCTCCGCTGCCCATACTGGCGGCGGAGGGATTTTTTATGAAAAATGCAAGCTTCTGGCGCTGCGCGGCGGCAGGCGCGGCGGCGGGCTTCGTCAACGGCTTCTTCGGCGCGGGCGGCGGCATGGTGCTCGTGCCCCTGCTCATCCGTCTGGCCGGTCTCGACGACCGGGATGCGTTTGCCTCCGCCGTCGCCGTCATTCTGCCGCTCTGCGCCGTCTCCATCGCCATGTACGCGCTGCACGCGGCCCTGCCCGCGCGCGAGGCGCTGCCGTACCTGCTGGGCGGCGCGGGCGGCGGCGTGCTGGCGGGGCTTCTTTTTCAGAAGGTGCCCGTGCGCTTTCTGCATCTGGGCCTGGGCGCGCTCATCGTCTACGGCGGCCTGCGGCTGATCCTATGCTGAGCTTCTGGCTTGCGGCCGCGGCCGGACTGCTGTGCGGCGTGCTGTCGGGCTTCGGGGTCGGCGGCGGAACGCTGCTCATGGTGTGGATGACGGTCGCCCTTTCGCTCGAGCAGAAGCTCGCGCAGGGCGTCAATCTGCTCTTTTTCCTCCCGACCGCGGCCGCGGCGCTCGTGTTTCACGCAAAGCGGCGGCGCGTCGTCTGGCGCGCCGTTTTGCCGGCCGTCCTGTTCGGCTGCCTGACCGCGGCGCTCGGGGCGGCGCTCGCGCTCGGCGTGGCTTCCGCGCTCCTGCGGAAGCTCTTCGGCGCGTTCCTCATCCCCGTCGGCCTGTCCGAGCTCTGGCGCGGCCTCCGAAGGGAATCCGGAAAAAAAGAAGCGTGAAGAATTTTTATCGCGCGGCGATTGCTGCATTCTTCACGCTTCTCCCGATCTTATTCCGCCGCTTTGAACGGCTTCTCCACATATTTATAATACGGTATCAGAAATTCGAAGTCCCTTTTGAGCAGTTCCGCCAGCTCATGGGAGTAGGAAATCGCGTCATACTTCCGGCCGCAGCAGAGCGCCCAGGATTTTTTGTTGTACCACGGGCCGAGGCCGTCGTCGGCATGGCCCTTCGGGCGGGCATAGCTGTCCCCCTCCAGGCGGAACGTCGTCTGCGCGCGGTACGCGGCGTCCAGCTTCTCCAGCGCCGCAGGAGCGCGGTCGATCTCGCGGCGGTATGCCGCCATCTGCGCGGCCGAGGCGCAGTAGAAGCCCATGCCGTAGCCGTAGCCGTCCGCGCCCAGCTCGAAGTAGAAGCAGGGCACCGTCCCCTCCCAGTCGTCCGTCTGGAAGGAAAACCACAGGTGGTCGTTGAGCGGCGGCGCGCCGTGCAGGCGTCTGGCGTCCTTGTAGACGCGCGAGATGTGCACGTTGAGCTTCAGCTCGGGATGCTTTTCCAGAAACCAGTCGAGCAGCTCGTCCGCGAGCGCGCGAACCGGCTCCTGCACGGCGCTGCGAAATTCCGGCTTGTTCTGCGCGAGCCACTCGCGGCTGTTGTTGAGGCGGATCTTCCAGAAGAAGTCCACCGTTTCGTCACGAAATCCGTTAAACATGTTCCGAGTCCTTTCGATTGCGGAGCCAGGCCAGATACCCCTCCAGAATGAGCGAGGCCGCCACCGCGTCCACGGTGTTCTTCCGCTTCTTTCCGCGGCATTGGTTGTCCGTCAGGATCTGGTGCGCCTCGATGGTCGTCCGGCGCTCGTCCCACAGCACGGGCTCCATGCCGCACGTCTGTTTCAGAAGCGCCGCGAAGTCGCGGTACAGCCCCGCGCGGGCGCCCTCGGAGCCGTCCATGTTCTTCGGGAAGCCGAGCACCAGCGTGTCGACCCCGTTCTCCCGCGCCAGCGCCGCGAGCTGCTCCGCCGTTTTCTGCGGGTTCCACGAATGGATGACCGCGGTCTTGCCGGTCAGCATGCCGAGGCTGTCCGAGATGGCGGCGCCGGTTCTCGCGTCGCCGTAGTCGATGGCCATGATTTTCATAAGCGCACCTCCGAATTCCGGAGTCAGTATACCACAAACGCGGCCGAAACGGAACCGGAAAATCAGGTTCCCGCCCGTTTTGCGGCCGCCATGAAATTTTCCGCAAATTTTTGTTGACCCGCGAAACCATCTGTGATAGAATAATCGCACCTGCGCAAAAGGGCGTATTCTGCCCTTTTGACCCGCGGATGGATGCCATGTAGTTTCGGCGTCCGCTAAATTTTTGATAGCCGCGGGGTTACAGGGAGGCAAAGTTTAAGGAGGTGCCGAGTATGCGCGTGAAGGTTACGCTCAGATGCAACGAGTGCAAGCAGAGAAACTACAATACCATGAAAAACAAGAAGAACGACCCCGACCGTCTGGAAATGAAGAAGTATTGCAGATTCTGCAAGAAGCACACGCTCCACAGCGAGACGAAGTAAGCGGAAAGGGTGATTGACAACATGGCAGAAGCGAAAAAGGAAAACTTCTTTGCCCGCACAGGCAAGCGCATCAGCCGCTGGTTCCGCGAAATGAAAAGCGAGCTGAAAAAGGTCGTATGGCCCACCAAGAGCCAGATGATCAACAACACCGTCATCGTTCTCGTCTGCGTCCTGATTGTCGGCATCTTTATCTGGGTGTTCGACGCGGTCGGCGGCGTCGTGGTGAACGGCATTATCACCCTCTTCAAAGGCTAGGGATCGTCATGGCGGAAGGTGCAAAATGGTATGTCGTCCATACCTATTCCGGCTATGAAAATACCGTAAAGGCCACCATTGACAAGACGATCGAGACCCGCCACCTGGAAGATCTCATCCACGTCGTCTCCATCCCGATGGAGACCGTCACCGAGATCACGGACAACGGCCCCAAGACGTACGACCGCAAGGTCTTCCCCGGCTATGTGCTCATCAAGATGATCATGTCGGACGAGACCTGGTACATCGTCAAGAACGTGCGCGGCGTCACCGGCTTTGTCGGCGAGGGCACCAAACCCACGCCGCTGACCGAGGAAGAGGTTGCGCAGCTCGGCGTTGAAAAGCACGAGGTCGTCGTGGCCTATACAGAGGGCGACAGCGTCAAGATCAACGACGGCCCGCTGACCTCCTTTGTCGGCGTCGTCGATTCGGTGGACATCGAAAAGAACAAGGTCCGCGTTATTGTTTCCATGTTCGGACGCGAGACCCCCGTGGAGCTGGAGCTCGATCAGGTCGAACTGGTCAAGGCCTAGCCAAGGAACGTGGGAGGGGCTTTGCCCCGCCAAAAATACGCGCGAGCGTATCACCACATTTTTTCAGGAGGTGCTATTATGGCACAGAAAGTAACTGGTTATATCAAACTGCAGATTCCGGCAGCGAAAGCGACTGCCTCTCCCCCTGTTGGCCCGGCGCTCGGCCAGCATGGCGTGAATATTTCTCAGTTTATCAAGGAATTCAATGAACGCACCAAGGATCAGGCCGGGTTCAAGATCCCCGTCGTCATCACGGTATACGCCGACCGCAGCTTCTCCTTCATCACCAAGACGCCCCCGACCCCGACGCTCATTCTGAAAACTCTGGGCATCGAAAAGGGCTCCGGCGTCCCCAACAAGACGAAGGTCGCAACCATCACCAAGGCGCAGGTCAGGGAAGTTGCCGAACGGAAAATGCCTGATCTGACCGCCAACGACATCGAAGCCGCCATGAGCCAGGTTGCCGGCACTTGCCGCAGCATGGGCATCGTCGTAGCCGACTGACCGCTTGACCGAGGTGCATCGGCGACAGGCCGAGCCTCATAAATACGTGGGAGGATTTATTCCGAATCACCACCAAGGAGGAAAAAACATTGTTCAGAGGTAAAAAATATTCCGACAGCGCGAAGCTGATCGACCGCAGCGTTCAGTACGAGGTTGCGGACGCGATGGCGCTTGTCGTCAAGACCGCCACCGCCAAATTTGACGAAACCGTGGAAGTCCACATCAAGCTGGGCGTCGACTCCCGCCACGCCGACCAGCAGGTCCGCGGCGCCATCGTCCTGCCCAACGGCACCGGCAAGACCCGCAAGGTCCTCGTATTCGCCAAGGACGCCAAGCTGCAGGAAGCGCTCGACGCGGGCGCCGATTACGCCGGCGGCATGGAGCTTGTGGAAAAGATCACGAAGGAAAACTGGTTCGACTTTGACGTCGTCGTCGCAACGCCCGATATGATGGGTATTGTCGGCCGTCTCGGCAAGGTCCTCGGCCCGAAGGGCCTGATGCCCTCCCCCAAGGCCGGCACCGTGACCCCCAACGTGACCGCCGCCGTCCGCGAGATCAAAGCCGGTAAAATCGAGTACCGTCTCGACAAGACCAACATCATCCACTGCCCGATCGGCAAGGCTTCCTTCGGCCCCGAGAAGCTCGCGGAGAACTTCAACACCCTCATGGGCGCCGTCATCAAGGCCAAGCCCTCCGCCGCCAAGGGCCAGTATGTGAGAAGCTGCGTTCTGGCGTCCACCATGGGCCCGGGCGTCAAGGTCTCCACCGCGAAATTCTGATTTTCAAAGATTTTCCTTGACATTCTCCCCTTTTTTGTTATAATAGACAAGCTGCCATAGACAGCAGGAGGCTTTTGCCGCAATGGGTCCGCCCATCCTGCCGAGGTTCGCGAAATGCAAGCATTTTGTGTCCTCACGCCTATGGCGTGGGGACATTTTTTACTGGAGGTGACATTCATGCCCAACGCAAAGGTACTGGAAAGCAAAAAGACCGTTGTAGACGCGCTGTCCGACAAGATCCAGAAGGCGACCTCCGCCGTTTTCGTGGATTACAAGGGCATCACGGTCGCACAGGATACCGCGCTGCGCCATCAGTTCCGCGCCGCGAATGTCGAGTACGCGGTTGTCAAGAACACGCTCACCCGTCTGGCCGCCCAGAAGGCCGGCTATCACGAGTTCGATGAGCTGCTCAACGGCACCACGTCCATGGCATCCACGACCGGCGACCCGATCGCTCCCGCGCGCGTCGTATGCGAATTTGCAAAGAAGAACAAGAACATCATTTCGATCAAGGGCGGCCTCGTAGAAGGCAAGGCTCTTTCCGCGGAACAGCTCATGTCCTTCGGCGAGCTGCCCTCCAAGGACGCGCTCGTCTCTCAGGTGCTCGGCACCTTCCTCGCGCCCATCACTTCCCTGGCCGTGGTTCTCAATCAGATCCTCGAGTCCAAGGGCGGCGCTCCCGCGGAAGCGGAAGCCTGATTCCAAACACATTAACGATTAATTGGAGGTAATTTATTATGGCATCCGAAAAAGTAACCGCTCTGATTGAAGAAGTCAAGGGTCTGACCGTTCTGGAGCTCTCCGAGCTCGTCCACGCTCTGGAAGAGGCCTTCGGCGTTTCCGCCGCTGCCGCCGCTGTCGCCGCTCCCGCTGCCGGCGCTGCTCCCGCTGAGGAAGAGAAGACCGAGTTCGACGTCGTCCTGAAGGAATGCGGCGCGAACAAGATCGCCGTCATCAAGGTTGTCCGCGCTCTGACCGGCCTCGGCCTGAAGGAAGCCAAGGAAATCGTCGATGCCGCTCCGAAGACCCTCAAGGAAGGCGTCGCCAAGGAAGAAGCCGAAAAGATCGTCGCCGATCTCAAAGAAGCCGGCGCGACTGCGGAGCTCAAGTAATTTTTCTTCAACAGCCGGAATCCGGTCCGCCGGATTCCGGCTCATTTTTTACAGCCTCGCAGAGTTTGCGCCCGCAGGCGCAAATAAAATCAAAATCCGCATTTTCCGGCGGCGTGTACGTCGGGAAATGCACGCTGCAGCCCGCAAGTGTGAAATTTTCGCGTCTCACGCCGCGAAAATTACGCGCGCGGCGGGCTGCATCTTTTTGTCCGGGAAGGCCCACGGGCCTTCCCGGACAGCCCGAGCCGGAATCCGGTCCGCCGGATTCCGGCTGCTTCTCTGCCCGCGCGGCCATGGGCGGCTGCAGCAGCCAGCCCTTGACTTGCCGGCATTCTCATGTTATAAGAAGTACAGAGGCGTCCGGCGGGCATCCGATCTGCCGGAGGGCGCCTCCAATTTTATCGGGTGAATCCCGCAAAATATGGAGGTAAACAATGAAGAGAAAACTCGTATCCCTGCTGCTTGTTCTTTGTATGGTCCTGTCGCTGTCCGCCGCCGCGTTCGCGGCCGACACCACCGCGGCAGTCACCGCGGCGAAGCTGCCCTTCACCGATGTGGCAGCCGGCGCATGGTATTACGACGCCGTATCCTATACATACGGGGCCGGCCTGTTCAAGGCCTCGTCCAGCGGCGCTTTCCTGCCCGGCAGCGCCATGACCCGCGCCATGTTTGTGACCGTCCTCTACCGGCAGGCCGGAAGCCCCGCCGTTGAGGGCGCCGACGCGGCCGTGTGGTATGACGCGGCAGTCAAGTGGGCCAAGACGTCCGGCATTTCCGACGGCTCCGACCTGAACGGCTCCGTCACGCGCGAGCAGTTCGTCACGCAGCTCTACCGCTATACCCAGCTCAAGAAGCTCGGCATGGGCCGCAGCGAGAGCTACAGCGCCTTTAAAGACGCCGCGAAGGTCGATACCTGGGCGGACGCCGCCATGCAGTGGGCTGTCGGCAGCGGCATCGTCACCGGCTCCGACTCCATGCTCAATCCGCTCGCCAAAATCACCCGCGCCGAGGCCGCGTCGATCCTGTACCGCTACCTGACCGGCAACGCCACCAAGTACACCGAGACCGTCGTCACCGTCACCTCCGCCGACGGCACGGCCATTCCCGCCACCCTCTGCGTTCCCGCCTCCGCGACGAACGCCCCCGGCGTCGTGATGCTCCACGGCACGGGCTCCGCCCGCGATGAGGCCGGCAACGGCTACAAGACCGCGGCTCCGATTCTCGCCGCCCAGTACGGCGTCGCCACCATCCGCATCGACTTCCGCGGCAACGGCGACTCCAAGGCCGATTACATGTCCTACACCTTCAAGACCGCCGTCGAGGACGCGGTCGCAGCCGCCAAGTACCTGGGCGCGCTCTCCAACGTCGATGAGAACAAGATCGGCGTCATGGGCTGGAGCCAGGGCGGCACGGACGCTCTGCTCGCCGCGGGCGAACATCCCGAGATCTTCAAGTGCGTGGTCACCTGGGCCGGCGCTCCCGATCTGAGCGACATGCTCTCCGACGCCGACTACGCCGCCGCCAAGAAGGACGGCTACTTCGTCATGAAGTTTGACTGGCGCACCGATCTGAAGGTCAGCCTGCAGTGGTGCGAGGACGTCAAGAACACCGACGTGCTGAAGGTCTTCAAGGAAGGCTACACGGGCCCCGTGCTCGCAATCGCCGGCAAGAAGGACACCACCGTCAATCCCGAGTGGTCGAACAAGATCGTGGCCGCCTCCTCCAACAAGGCCAGCGCGACCCACTTCATCGACGACATGGACCACACCTTCAACGTGTTCTCCGAGACCGATCTCCACAGCCTCATGAACGCGATCCAGGCCACCGGCACCTATTTCCAGACGAATCTCAAATAATAAATCCGCAGGAAAAGGCCCTCGCATGCCGCGGCATGCGAGGGCCTTTTCTATTTAATTGACGTTCCGGGTATCGTAGACCTCCGGCGGGAGGACATCCGCCAGCTCAACCAGCTCGTGGCGGAAGCCGCCCGCGTAGTCGAACGACGCCAGGGGGCTTTTCACCGCGAGCGGCTCCTCCTCTGGCTGTCTGTCCGAGATGGAGAGGATCGCGTCCGTGCCGTCCGGCCGCGCCTGCAGAAGCGCCGCGCCGCCGTGGCGCCGCGCGACCTCCTGCGCGATCGGCAGGCCGAAGCCCACGCCCCAGCGGGGATCGCCGGTCCCGCCGTCCCGCTCCGCTCTCGCGAAGGCGGAGGCGAGCGCCGCGCCGTCCATCCCCTCGCCGCTGTCGGAAATGCGGAAGGTCACGAACGACCCGCCGCGCTCCGCCGTGAAGCGGATGCAGCCGCCCTTCGGGGTGAACTTCATCGCGTTGGAAAACAGGTTAAGCAGGGCCCGCTCCAGCCAGCCGCTGTCGATCCAGGCGAAGAACGACCCCTGGGGCAGCTTCCACTTCAGCCGGAGCCCCGCCGCGCGGCAGAGCGGCTCCACGCGCCCGAGAAGCGCCGGCAGATATTCCGACAGATCCGTCCGCACGCGCGCGAAGACCGCCTCGCCCGAGAGCAGCCGGCCCATGTCGGAGAGGTTGCCGCTCAGCCGGAGCAGCTGATAATAGGCGCGGTTGAGCTCCGAGAGCCGACGCTGCAGACTCGGATCCTCGAGCTCCTCCAGCATGGGAAAAAGCGACGAGGCGCAGGCGAAGAGATTGCTGAGGGGCAGCCGGAGCGACTGCGCCGCCAGCTGCAGCGACTGCGCGGACTGCGCCGGAAGCTCCTGCACGGCGAAGAGCAGCCGCTCCTCCAGGGGGCACACGACCGTCTGGCAGCGCTTTCCCGCGAGCGGCAGCTCGAGGCAGGCGGCGCGCGCGCCGGGCGCGGGAAGCGCCGGCCGGGCGCCGAAGAGCGCCTCCGTCGTCTGTCCGGGCTCCACGCCGTATGCCGCGGCGCGGGCGTTGCGGTAGACGACCCTGTCCCGCTCCATGAGAAAAACCGGCTGTCCGATCACTTCCAGCGCTGTTTTCAGGTCTTCGTTTTTTTCTTGCAAGCCGATTCCTCCCTGACAGTAGGATGTCCCGCCGGACTGCGTTCAATATGGTAAATTTTAGTATTCGCCTGTCGTATTGTAGCGAATTTTGTCGAATTTTTCAATAGAAAAAGTCCATTTTTAAAACTTTATGCGAAAAATCCGCCGCAGACAGTCGGCTGCGGCGGTATTTCTGCGAAAGCTTATTCTGCGCGCGGATATTCGTTGCAGAGCAGCCGATAGGGCGGCTCGTCCTCCTCGACGGCGGGGAAGCGGCCCACCGGAGGATTGAAGCGGTTGTCGGTGTTGTCGTCGTTGCACTGGCTGACCTCGCCCAGCAGGACGGGGCCGGAGCCGGGCTCGACGGAGAAGTCGTGATAGAGGCCCTGATAGATGAAGATGCTCTCGCCCGGCGTCAGGCGGATCTGCGTGCCGGCCGGCACGGTGTAGCTCCGCCCGTCGGTATGGACGGCGACCGGCGTCTTTTCGTCGAGCTGCTCGTTCGGCAGGGAGTTGTAGACGCGGATGAGCACATTGCCGCCGCCGCGGTTGATGATATCCTCGGTCTTAAACCAGTGGAAGTGGTTGGGCGCGTACTGGCCCTCTTTGAGATAGAGCAGCTTTTCGGCGTAGACCTTGGGATACTGCGCGGCCTTCGCGCGGCAGCCGTTGCGGATGGTGATGAGGGAGAAGCCGAAATGGTCGAAGTCGCCCTGGCCGTAGTCGGTGATGTCCCAGCCCAGCATACAGTCGCGCACCTCGTCGTATTCATGGCCCTTCGTCTTCCACTCTTCCGGCGTAAACTGGCAGAACGGCGGCAGGTAACAGCTGTATTTCCGGCACATTTCCTCGAGCTCCCGCAGAGCCCGGTTGATCTCGCTGCGTTTCATATCGGTGTTCCTTTCCCGGCAAAATTTCAGTCCCGTGGGGCGATCTTGCCGATATTATACAATGTTCCGCCGCATACGGCAAGAGAAGGCGAAAATTTCCCGTAAAATTCGACAAAAAGCGGCGTTTCCGGCCCGTCTGATTTTTGAATTCCTATATAATATTGTATAGCGCTTGCAATAAGCCCCCGGACGTGGTAAAATTATCGTGTATTGTTGTGCATTTTTTTTTGCAAATTTACCCTGAAAGGAGCCGGATATGTACTCCTCCGCTTATGTCTGGGCCAAGGTGCTCGGCCACATGGAAGCCCGCCTGACGGCGCCCGTCATTTCCACCTGGTTTGACGACGTCGAGGTCGTGGAGCTCTCCGAGGGCCGCCTTGTGCTCTACTCCCCCTCTGAATTTCGGAAGGACATCATTCTCCGCCGCTGCACCGACTATATCAAGGACGCGATGCGCGAGCTCTTCAACTCGGAGATCGAGCTCGTCGTGCTCGGCGAGGAGGAGATGAAGGCCTACCAGAACCAGCAGAAAAAGCCGACGTTCATGGAGTTCAACCCGCAGTTCACCTTCGACAACTTCGTCGTCGGCTCCTCCAACCGGTTTGCGCACGCGGCGGCTCTGTCCGTGGCGAACAATCCGGCCGAGACGTATAATCCCCTCTTCATCTACGGCCCGTCCGGCCTCGGCAAGACGCACCTGCTCTACGCGATCGCGAACGAGCTGCACCGGGTGCACCCCGACTACAATATCGTCTATATCAAGGGCGACCAGTTTACAAACGAGCTGATCGCCGCCCTGCAGGAGGGCCGCAACATCGAGTTCCGCAGCAAATACCGCGGCGCCGACCTCTTCCTCGTCGACGACATCCAGTTCATCGCGGGCAAGGACTCCACGCAGGAGGAATTTTTCCACACCTTCAACAACCTCTACGAGGGCCACAAGCAGATCGTGCTGACGGCCGACCGGCCGCCCAACGAGATGCTGCGCCTGGAGGACCGTCTCAAGACGCGCTTCGAGTGGGGCCTCATCGCGGACATCCAGCCGCCCGACTACGAGACGCGCATGGCCATCATCAAGAACAAGGCCATGAGCCTCGGGCTCGACCTGCCGGACGACGTCTGCGACTACATCGCGGAGAACATCACGACGAACGTGCGGCAGATCGAGGGCACCGTCAAAAAGATCCTCGCCTACCGAGACCTCGGCCGGATGCCGCTCGACGTGCCGAACGTCTCCCGCGCGATCAAGGACATGTACCGCGGCAAGCCCGACAGTCTGCCGACGCCCAGCCTCATCGTCTCCGAGGTCTGCCGCTTCTACTCCATCGAGGAGGAGGTCCTGCGCGGCACGCTCAAGAACAAGAACACCGCCGAGGCGCGGCAGGTCGCCATGTACCTCATCCGCAAGCTCACAAACCTGAGCCTGCCGGATATCGGCCGGGAATTCGGCCGCGACCACTCGACCGTCATCCACTCGCTGCGCAAGGTGGAACAGGCGCTGGCCGACCCCACGACGGGCCTGCAGGACAACATCCGCGACATCACGGCCAACATCAACAGCAAGCTGTGACCGCGTGCCCTGTTTTTCAACAGCACCCTGTGCACTGTGGAGACAAAAAGTGTGGACAGCCGTGAAACGGCCGTTTCACATGCCGGACTGTGGAAAACCGCGAAAAGCGGCCACAGCGGCCTGTTGAAAAAAAGCGTCTGAAATTTCTGGCCGCAGCCCTGTTTTCCACATAAAATTCCTCTACTGCTTCTAATACTAAAAATTATCCGTTCTTTCTCTACGAAAGAAGAAAAGAGGAGATTCCATGAAATTTACCTGTGAAAAAGCGCTGCTCGTCTCCGCGGTCTCCGTCGCGTCCCGCACGGTCGCGCTCAAGAGCGCCATCCCCTCGCTCGAGGGTATCTGCGTCAAGGCGGGTGTCAAGGTCCTGCTTTCCGGTTATAATCTCGAGACGGGCATCACGGTCGGCGTTCCCGCCGACGTGCAGGAGCCCGGCACCTGCGTCATGCCGGCCCGGCTTTTCTTCGACATCATCCGCAAGCTGCCCGACGACACGGTCAGCATTTCGGTCGACGAGAAGTTCCGCGTCTCCATCCGCGGCGGTATCTCCTCGTTCACGATCACGGCCATGTCCGCCGACGACTACCCCGAGCTGCCCGACGTCGACTCGGAAAAGGGCATCCAGCTGCCGCAGCGCACGCTGCGCGACATGATCTCCGGCACCATTTTTTCCGTGAGCGAAAACCAGGCCCGCCCCATCCACACGGGCTGCCTGTTTGAGGTCGACAACAACTCCGTCACAATCGTGGCCGTCGACGGCTACCGGCTGGCGCTGCGCCGCTGTACGCCCGAAAAGCCGCTCGACCGCTCTCTGCGCTTCGTGGCCCCGGCCGCGGCGCTCAAGGAGGTCGAAAAGATCCTCGGCGACACCGACGATCCCGCGACCTTCATCCTCGGCAGCAAGCACATCCTCTTCCAGATCGGCGACGCCACGCTCGTCTGCCGCATCCTCGAGGGCGAGTTCCTCGACTGGCGGCGCGTGCTGCCCGAGAACAGCCCCGTGAAGCTCGCGGCCAACGTCCAGGCCATCACGGACTCCATCGAGCGCGTGAGCCTCATCATCTCCGAAAAGCTCAAGAGCCCCGTGCGCTGCACGTTCGGGACGAACACGGCCGACTTCCGCACGCAGTCGACGATCGGCGAGGCGCACGACATGTGCGACATCGCGGGCGACGGCAAGGATCTGGAGATCGGCTTCAACTGCCGGTATCTGCTCGAGGCGCTGCGCGCCGTGCCGACCGAGGAGGTCACGCTCGAGCTCACAAACGGCCTGAGCCCCATCGTGCTGAGCCCCTGCGACGGCAGCGGCAGCTACAGCTACATGGTGCTCCCGGTGCGCCTGAAGGCGGGGGAATGATATGAAGGTCAGAGTCACCAAAAAGCTCGCGGACGGGCCCATCGCCGTCCCCATCCGCACCGAGTTCATCCGGCTGCAGGATTTTCTCAAGCTGGCGAACGCCGTCGAGTCCGGCGGCATGGCCAAGAATTTCGTGCAGAACGGCGAAGTGAAGGTCAACGGCGAGGTCTGCACCATGCGCGGCAAAAAGCTGCGCCCGGGCGACACGGTCGCGTTTCTCGAGAACAGCTGGACCGTGACCGCGGAGGCGCTATGAGGCTTGACCGGCTGGAGCTGTACGGCTTCCGCAACTACGAGGAGCTGAAGGCCGAATTTGTGCCGGGCGTCAATCTGATCGTGGGCGACAACGCGCAGGGCAAGACGAATCTTTTGGAGGCCGTCGCCTATCTCTCGACGGGCCGGAGCTTTCGCACCGCGCGCCAGCAGGAGCTCATCCGCTTCGGCGCCGAGTTTGCCGAGCTGAACGCCGCGGTCTATTCGCAGGAGCGCGAGCAGACCATCCGCGCGGTGCTCTTTTCCTCGCGTCGGCCGCGCCAGCTGTTTCTCGGCGGCGTCAAGCAGCGCAGCGCCGCGGCGCTTCCGGGCGTGCTCACGACGGTGCTGTTCTGCCCCGACGAGCTTTTGGTTTTAAAAAACGGCTCCGCCGGCAGAAGAAAGCTCCTGGACAACGCCATCTGCCAGCTGCGGCCCAACTACGCCGAGGCCCTCGCGGAATACGGCCGGCTCTACGAAAACAAATCGCGCATTCTGCGCGACTGCCGCGACAATCCGTCTCTTCTGGAGCCGCTGCCCGAGTTCAACTGCCGCATGGCGCAGGTCGGCGCGGTGCTCATTTATTACCGGACGCGGTATCTCGAGAAGCTCTCCCAGCTCGCGTCCGACTATCACCGCGAATTTTCCGGCGGAAAAGAGACGCTCACGCTCGCCTACCAGACCGTCTCCACGATTGAGGATCCCTTCGCCGATAAAAAGCGGCTGTTTGAAGAAATCCTGCTCCACCAGGAGCGGCACTATACGGCGGAGCTCGAGTCCGGCCAGTGCCTGACCGGGCCGCACAAGGACGATTTCGACGCCTGCCTGGACGGCGTCTCCATCAAGAGCTACGGCTCGCAGGGCCAGACGCGCACGGCCTCGATCAGCCTGAAGCTGGCCGAGCGCGAACTGCTGCGCCGCGACTCGGGCGAGGAGCCCGTGCTGCTTTTGGACGACGTGCTCTCCGAGCTCGACGCGCGGCGGCAGGATTTCGTCCTCAACCAGATCAAAACGGGGCAGGTGTTCATCACCTGCTGCGAGCTCGACCGGCTGACCGATCTCGGCCGGACGTTCCGCATCGAAAACGGCGGCTGCGTCTGCCAGTGAGGACGATCTATGTATCTGGACATCGGCTTTGATTTCGCGGTGCGGGAGGAGTCCGTCATCGGCATCTTCGACCTGGACAACACCACCTGGTCCAAACACACGCGCCATTTTCTCGCGCAGGCGGAGCGCGACGGCCGCATCACCGAGGCCGCCGACGGTCTGCCGAAGTCTTTCCTTCTGACGAGCGAGTACGGGATGCAGCGCGTCTATCTCTCAAAATACAACGCGGCGATCCTCGAAAAGCGTCTGGAAGACGGCGCGCCGACAAAAGCAAGGAGTTATTATGAGTGAAGAACTGAAGCAAGCGATCGTCGAGACCGAATATGACGCCAGTCAGATTCAGGTGCTCGAGGGTCTGGAGGCCGTGCGCAAGCGGCCGGGCATGTATATCGGCTCGACGAGCGTGTCGGGCCTGCACCACCTCGTCTATGAGATTGTCGACAACGCGATCGACGAGGCGCTCGCAGGCTACTGCAAGCACGTCACCGTCACCATCAACGAGGGCAACACCATCACCGTCACGGACGACGGCCGCGGCATCCCCGTGGACATCCAGTCGCAGACCGGCAAGCCGGCCCTGGAGGTCGTCTACACGGTGCTGCACGCAGGCGGCAAGTTCGGCGGCGGGGGCTACAAGGTCTCCGGCGGCCTGCACGGCGTCGGCGCGTCCGTCGTCAACGCCCTGTCCGAGTGGCTCGAGGTCGAGGTCAGCCGGGACGGCCACATCTACCAGATGAAGTTCTCCCGCGGCGACATCACCCAGGAGATGCGCGTCATCGGCACGACCGACGGCCACGGCACGAAGGTCACCTTCAAGCCCGACCCCGAGATGTTCGACACGCTCGAGTACGACTACGAGACGCTGCACACGCGCATGCGCGAGCAGGCGTTTCTGAACGCCGGGCTCAAGATCACGATCACCGACGCGCGCGCCGAGGCGCTCGAGCGGCCCGAGAAGGACCGCCGCGACTCCATGTGCTACGAGGGCGGCATCCGCGAGTTCGTCCGCTGGTACAACCGCCACAAGACGCCGATCCACGAGAACGTCGTCTACATGTCCGGCCGAAAGGACGACTCCACAGCCGAGGTGGCGCTGCAGTACAACGACAGCTACAACGAGACGATCGTCTCGTTTGCCAACGACATCCACACGCCGGAGGGCGGCATGCACGAGGAGGGCTTCAAGCGGGCCCTCACGACCGTGCTCAACAACTACGGGCTCAAGAAGGGCTACATCAAGGGCGACGACAAGGTCTCGGGCGAGGACGTGCGCGAAGGCCTGACCGCGATCGTCTCCGTCAAGCTGACGGACGCGCAGTTCGAGGGCCAGACGAAGGCCAAGCTCGGCAACGCCTCCATGCGTGCGCTTGTGAGCAGCATCGTGACCGAGCAGCTGACGGAGTATCTCGAGGAGAATCCCGCCGTCGGCAAGATCATCCTCGACAAGGCCATGACGGCCAACCGCGCGCGCGAGGCCGCGCGCAAGGCGCGCGAGGCCATCCGCCGCAAGACGGGGCTCGAGTCCGGGCAGATGCCCGACAAGCTGCGCGACTGCAACGACCGCGATCCGGCGCTCACCGAGATCTACATCGTCGAGGGCGACTCCGCAGGCGGCTCCGCCACGCAGGGCCGCGACTCGCGTTTCCAGGCCATCCTGCCGCTCTGGGGCAAAATGCTGAACGTCGAGAAGGCCCGGGCCGACAAGGTCTACGGCAACGACAAGCTGAGCCCCGTCATCACGGCGCTGGGCGCCGGCATCGGCGACGAGTTCAATCTCGACAAGCTGCGCTATCACAAGGTCATCATCATGGCCGATGCCGATGTCGACGGCTCGCACATCCGCACGCTGCTGCTGACCTTTTTCTTCCGCTTTATGCGGCCGCTCATCGAGCGCGGCTACGTCTATTCGGCCGTGCCGCCCCTCTACAAGCTGACGCGCGGCAAGACCTCGCGCGTGGCCTTCTCCGACGACGAGCGCGACCGCATCTCCTATGAGCTGCGCGGCGGAAACGACAACGTCAAGATCGACATCTCGCGCTACAAGGGCCTCGGCGAAATGAACCCGCACGAGCTGTGGGAGACCACCATGGACCCCGAGACCCGCACGCTGCGGCGCATCACCCTCGAGGACGCGGCGGCGGCCGACCAGATCTTCACCGTCCTGATGGGCGAGGACGTCGAGCCGCGCAAGGAGTTCATCGAGGAAAACGCGAAATACGTCGTGAACCTGGATATCTGACACGCTCCTATCTCATAAAAAGGAGACCTTACTTTGGCACATAAAAAAGACTACAAACCCGAGGATATCCTGTTCCCGGAACAGACCATCGTGGAATCCGAGCTCGTCCACGAGATGAAATCCTCGTATATCGACTACGCGATGTCCGTCATCGTGGGCCGGGCGCTGCCCGACGTGCGCGACGGCCTCAAGCCCGTGCACCGGCGCATCCTCTACGCCATGTACGAGGACAACCTGACCTCCGACCGGCCCTACAAAAAGTCCGCCACCTGCGTGGGCGACGTGCTGGGCCGCTATCATCCGCACGGCGACGCCTCCGTCTACGACGCGATGGTGCGTCTGGCGCAGGACTTCTCCATGCGCTATCCCCTGGTCGACGGCCACGGCAACTTCGGTTCCGTGGACGGCGATCCCCCCGCGGCCTACCGTTACACCGAGGCCAGAATGTCGAAGCTCTGCAACGAGATGCTGCGCGACATCGACAAGGACACCGTGGACTGGGATCCCAACTTCGACGAGACCCGCAAGGAGCCGCGCGTGCTGCCCTCGCGCTTCCCGAACTTACTCGTGAACGGCTCGAGCGGCATCGCGGTCGGCATGGCCACGAACATCCCGCCGCACAACCTCCGCGAGGTCATCGACGCCTGCATCTGCATCCTCGACGACCCGGAGGCCACGCTGGCCGACCTCATGGAGCATATCCAGGGCCCGGACTTCCCGACAAAGGGCGTCATCATGGGCCGCAGCGGCATCCGCGCCGCCTACTCGACCGGCCGCGGCAAGATCACCGTCCGCGCCCGCACCGAGCTCGAGGAGTTCGGCCAGGGCCGCGAGCGCATCATCGTGACGGAGCTGCCCTACCAGGTCAACAAGCGCATGCTGATCGCCTCCATCGCCGACCAGGTGCGCGACAAGCGCCTCGAGGGCATCAGCGATCTGCGCGACGAGACCGACCGCAACGGCATGCGCGTCGTCATCGAGCTCAAAAAGGACGCCAACGCGCAGGTGGTGCTCAACCGCCTGTTCGCGCAGACGCAGCTGCAGATCACCTTCGGCGTCACGATGCTGGCGCTCGTCAACAACCAGACGCAGCCGAAGATCCTCTCCCTGCGCCACATTCTCGACGAATACCTCCGCTATCAGGAGGAGATCATCACCCGGCGCACGCAGTACGATCTGCGCAAGGCGCAGGAGCGCTCCCACATTCTCGAGGGCCTGCTCATCGCCGAGGACAACATCGACGCCGTCATCAAGACCATCCGCGAGAGCTACGACAACGCCAAGGAAAATCTGATGGCCCGCTTCGGGCTCGACGAGATCCAGGCGCAGGTCGTGCTCGATATGCGCCTGAAGGCGCTGCAGGGGCTCGAGCGCGAGAAGCTCGAGAACGAGTATAAAGAGCTGCAGGAGCGCATCGCCTACTTCCAGCGCCTGCTGGCGGACGAGGGGATGCTGCGCCAGGTGCTCAAGGAAGAGCTGACCGGCATCCGCGACCGCTACGGCGACGACCGCCTGACCCAGATCGAGGACGTCGAGGACGAGATCGACATCGAGGATCTCATCGAGGAGGAGCAGTGCGTCTTCACGATGTCCCACGCGGGCTACATCAAGAGAGTGCCCGCCTCGACCTACCGCAGCCAGAAGCGCGGCGGCAAGGGCGTGACCGGCATGACGACGAAGGAGACCGACTTTGTCGAGGGCGTCTTCTCCGCCTCCACGCACGACTACATCCTCTTCTTCACGAACTACGGCAAGGTGCACCGCAAGAAGGGCTATCAGATCCCCGAGGCGGGCCGCACGGCCAAGGGCACGAATCTCGTGAACATCCTGCCGCTCGAGCCCGGAGAAAAGGTCACGGCGGGCATCACGGTGCGCGAATTCGACGAGGACTATCTGATCTTCGTGACGAGAAACGGCACCGTCAAGCGGCTGGAGCTGTCCGTGCTCAACACGGCGCGCAAATCCGGCATCCGCGCGCTCACGCTCACGGAGGGCGACGAGCTCATCTCCGTCATGAAGACCACGGGCGAGGACGACATCCTGCTCGCCACGGCGGACGGCATGGCCATCTGCTTTAAAGAGACCGACGTGCGCGTCATGGGCCGCGACGCGGCCGGCGTGCGCGGCATCCTGCTCGGCAGCGGCGATTACGTCGTCGGCGCGGGCATCGCGGCCGAGGGCAAGCAGCTGCTCACCGTCACCGACCAGGGCTACGGCAAGCGCACCGAGCTGACCGAGTACATGCGTCTCGGCGAAAACGGCGAGCGCAGCCCCCAGGGCCGCGGCGGCAAGGGTCTCAAGAACTACAATCTGACCGCCAAGACCGGCCAGGTCGCGGGCGTCGCGATCGTGGAGGACGGGGACGACGTCATGCTCATCGAGGACGGCGGCGTGCTCATCCGCATGCCGGCCTCCGGCATCAACATCTACAAGCGCGACACGCAGGGCGTCATCCTCATGCGCGTGGAGGAGGGCAATCACGTCATCTCCATCGAGCGCGTCGACCGCGAGGAAGAGGAAGAAGCCCTGGCGGAGGAAGCAGAGTCCGGGGACGGGCAGAACTGAGGCGCGCATGAAGACAGTCACCGTTTACACGGACGGCGCGTGCTCCGGCAATCCCGGGCCGGGCGGCTGGTGCGCGATTCTGGAGTACGCCGGGACGGAAAAGGAGCTCGCGGGCGGCGAAAACCCGACCACGAACAACCGCATGGAGCTGACCGCCGTGCTGATGGCGCTGCGGGCTCTGAAGGAGCCCTGCGCGGTCGAGCTGTACTCCGATTCCAAGTACGTCGTGGACGCCCTGCAGAAGGGCTGGGTCTGGGGCTGGAAGAAGAAGGGCTGGATCAAGTCCGACAAGAAGCCTACCCTGAACGTCGATCTCTGGGAGCAGGTGCTGCCGGAGATCGCCCGGCACGAGATGCGCTATCACTGGGTGCGCGGCCACGCCGAGAACGAAAAAAACAACCGCTGCGACGAGCGCGCGGTTGCCGAGAGCAAAAAGTTTTAAGCAGGGCCGCCGGCGGGGATCTCCCGCCGGCGGCCTTTCTGTCTGCCCGCGCGGCCTTGTCCTCTGACGGCGCGCGGCAAAAAAGCAGCGGCAGACCATTTGGTCTGCCGCTGCCGTGCAGCCTGGATTAAGGCCAGACGTCCGTGCCGGTGCCGGTATCGCCGGTTCCGGTCCCCGTCCCGGTATCGCCGGGCGTCACGGACGGATCGCCCGTGTAGGTGCCGTCCGGATTGGTATCCGTGCCGGTGTCGGGCGTGGTGGGCGTGGTGGGCGTGGTCGGCTCGACCGGCGTCGGCTCCACGTACGGCGTCGTCTGGACGATCTCGTCGCGGGTGAGGTAGGTGGTCTTGCCGATCGTCTGCTTGGAGAGCTCCTTGCCGTTCGCGTCCATATAGTGCTTGTAGGCGACGTAGGTATAGCCGGTGTAGGACGTCTGCGTGACGGCGCCGACATTGTACTTGTTGCCGCTCGAGTCGGTTGCGGTCGAACCGTTCACGGTCAGATAGGTGCCGTTCTGGTTTTTGACCTTGCTGTAGTTGGTGGCGGTTCTCACGGAGTCGAGCGTGATGTGATCCCAGTCGTGCTTCTCCTTGGTGCCGATGAACGTGATGTGCACGTAGCCGTTCGACACGGAGGCGTCGATGCGGATGGGATGGCTCGTGGAATTCTTGAACTTGTAGTCCGTGCTGCCCCAGTAGACGGTGGCGTCGAGGCCGCCGGGAACATAGCTGACGTAGAACATGTGCGGTTCGCGGTGCGTGACCTCGAGATCGGCCTGCAGCGTGCAGTAGTAAATGGTCGAGGCGACCTGGCACACGCCGCCGCCCAGCTCCGGGGTGGAGACGCCGCCGGTCTGGTAGACGATGGCGGCCTGATAGCCCTTGGCCGCGGTGCGCTCGCCGACGACGTTGTTGAACGAGAACTCCTCGCCGGGGTTCAGGATCGTGCCGTTGATGGCCTTGCAGGCCAGCACGAGGTTGTTCGTGCGGCTCGAGTTATAGGTGTGCGGGCTGTCGAAAGAGGCCAGCGTGTCGACAAAGTACTCCTTTTTCAGCTCCTCCAGCGTGACCTCGGGCTCCATGTCCTCCATCTGGATGGTGACGGTATCGCCCGCCTTGGCCATGGCCAGCTCCTGCGTGTAGCGCTCGACGTCGAAGCCGTAGCCCTTGACCTCGGCCACGAGCTCGTGGGTCTTCTCGTCGTAGTAGGCGTCCTTCATCTCGGTGCCGTACTTGTCGTAGTAGGTCTGCAGATCGACGGGATCGCAGGGCGTCGTGTCGTAGTCGAAGGTGAGCGGAGAGAAGTCGTTGTCCGTAAAGCGCTGGATGACGGTGTCGTAGAGCTTGTCGGCGTCGAGCGACACGGCCGGAGAGCCCGCCACGACGGTGATCGTGCCGGCGGACTCGTCGACCGTCACCTGCGGCTGGATAAGCTCGGTCTTGGCCGAGGCCGCCGCGTCGTCGATCGTCTTGCGGATATAGTCGGTATCGAGATTGAGGCTCGACTGCAGGTCGATGGTGTGCTCGTTCGACTTGGCCGAGCGATAGGTCAGCAGCGCGGAGATCGGGCCGCCCGTGCGGCCGTAGCGCATGGCGCTGGCGACGGCCTCGTCGGCGTTGAGCGCGACGTGGGTCGCGCTGGGGTCGAACGAGATCGTCTGATCGGGCAGCGTCACGGTGAGCGTGTCCTTCGAGTAGCTGTCGGCCACGGCCGTCTCGACGGCGGTCTTGGCCTCGCTCGCGGTCATGTCGCCGACGTTGATGCCCGCGATATAGACGTTCGGGAAAATGGTGTCCTTGTTTTTGATGGAAAATCCGTAGGCGCAGGCGCCGACGGCCAGAATCAGCACGACGGCCAGCGCGATGATGCCGGCCTTGCCCGCGCCGGAGAGCTTTCCTGTTTTCTCTTTCGGAGCCTTCGGGGCCCGCGGCGCAACGGATGCGCGCTTCGGCTCAGAGGCCTGGGTTTGCTCATGAGGCGCACGTCCTGCCTCAAATCTGCCTTTCTTTCTGATGACAATCCCCTCCAATCGGGACCGACGGAAATCGCCGGGGAAAAGTGATATTTACGTAAACTACATTATACGGGATAGGCTACCATTTTGCAAGGTTATTTCCGACAAGAAAACAGGCGGAAATTCTGAAAAAATGTTAAGATTCTACGGACTTCTTGGCGGACGACAGGCGGTACGAGGCGTAGACCGCCACCAGCTGGCCCGCGAGCTTCAGGGGGTCGTCGGCCTTCCGCAGCCGCAGCGTCAGAAGCGGATTTTTGCCGGCGGAGAAGAAGATCCGGCTCTTGAAGGCCTGCTCCCCGCAGACGCCGGAGACGGCGGCGAAGTCCAGCACCGCGAGCGTGAAGAGCAGCGCGTCTTCCTTCTGCGCGATCTCGGTGATGCCCGCGGCGGCGGCCTTCGCGCGCAGCAGCGCCACGGAGATGAGGTTCATGACGCCCTTCGGGGGGTCGCCGTAGCGGTCGACAATCTCGTCGAGCAGGTCGTCGGCGTCCTCCTGCGTGCGGATGGCGGCCATGCGGCGGTAGAGATCCATGCGCTGCTCGCCGGACGGGACGTAGTTTTTGGCGATATTGGCCGTGATGTTGAGATCGGCCGAGCACTCGGGCTCCTGCAGGGCGGTCTCGCCGCGCTCCTCGAGCACGGCCTCCTCCAGAAGCTTCAGATACATGTCGTAGCCGACCGTCATCATGTGGCCGGACTGCTCCGCGCCCAAAAGGTCGCCCGCGCCGCGGATCTCGAGGTCGCGCATCGCGATCTTGAAGCCGGAGCCGAACTCCGCGTATTCGCGGATGGCCGAGAGGCGCTTTTCCGCGATCTCCGAGAGCACCTTGCCCTTGCGGAAGGTGAGATAGGCGAAGGCGTGGCGGCTCGAGCGGCCGACGCGGCCGCGGATCTGGTGCAGCTGCGCGAGGCCGAGCTTGTCGGCGTCCTCGATGATGAGCGTGTTGACGTTCGGGATGTCGATGCCGGTCTCGATAATGGTGGTGCAGACGAGGATCTGCACCTCGCCGTCCGCCATGCGCTGCATGACGTCGCCCAGCTGCTCCTCGTTCATCTTGCCGTGCGCGACGGCGATCTCGGCCTCGGGGAAGCGCTTTTTGAGCTGCGCCGCGCAGGTGTCGATCGACTCGACGCGGTTGTGCAGGTAGTAGACCTGCCCGCCGCGCTCGAGCTCGCGCCGGACGGCGTCGTCCAGCACGCGCTCGGAGAATTCGAGCACGAAGGTCTGCACGGGGTAGCGGTCCTGCGGCGGCTCCTCGATGGTGGACATGTCGCGCAGGCCGGACAGGGCCATGTTTAAGGTACGCGGGATGGGGGTCGCGGACAGGGTTAAGACGTCCACGCCGACGGAAAGTTCCTTGAGCCGCTCCTTGTGGCTGACGCCGAAGCGCTGCTCCTCGTCCACGATGAGAAGGCCGAGGTCTTTGAAGTGCACGCTCTTCTGCAGCAGCTTGTGCGTGCCGATGACGAGATCGAGCTTGCCGGTCTCGAGCTCGAAGAGCGTTTTTTTCTGCTGGGCTGGGGTGCGGAAGCGCGAGAGCACGTCGATCGTGACGGGGAACGAGCGGAAGCGGTTCAGGGCCGTGAGATAGTGCTGCTGGGCGAGCACGGTCGTCGGCACGAGGATGGCGACCTGCTTGCCGTCGAGGATGCACTTCATGGCCGCGCGCAGCGCGACCTCGGTCTTGCCGAAGCCGACGTCGCCGCAGAGCAGGCGCTCCATGGGCGCGGGGGCCTCCATGTCCTTTTTGATCTCCTCGATGCAGCGCAGCTGGTCGTCCGTCTCGGCGTACTCGAAGCTCTCCTCGAACTCCTTCTGCCAGGGCGAGTCCGCCGCGAAGGCGAAGCCCGGCCGGCGTTTGCGCTCGGCGTAGAGCTGGATGAGCCCCTTGGCGAGATCCTTGGCCGCGCTCTTGGCCCGGGCCTTGGTCTTCTGCCACTGGTCGCCGCCGAGCTTGCTCAGGCGCACGGGCGAGTCCTCGCCGCCGGAGCCGATGTATTTGCTGACCAGATCGAGCTGCGTCGCGGGGACGTAGAGGAAGTCGGTGCCCTGGTAGGCGATTTTGACGTAGTCCTTGAGAGCGCCCCCGACCTTCATCTGCTCCATGCCGACGTAGCGGCCGATGCCGTGATGCTCGTGGACGACGAGATCGCCGGGGGTGAGGTCGGTGAACGAGTCGAGCTTCTGCCGGTTGGTGGCCTTTTTGTGCGCGGGGCGCCTGCGCTCCTGCCGCGCGAGAAGCTGGCCCTCGGTCAGGACCGCGAGCCGCAGCTCGGGGTATTCCATCCCGGCGGGCAGGCTGCCGTCCGTGATGAGCACCTGTCCCGGCTGCGGCAGCGCCGTCGCCGGGAAGGCCAGCAGGGCGTCCACGCCCTGCTTCTGCAGCATGTCCTTGAGGATCTCGCCCCGGCGGCGTCCGCCGCAGAGCACGAGCGAGCGATAGCCGTTTTTCTGGTAGTGCTGCAGATCCTGCACGGCGGTGTCGAGACTGCCGCCGTAGCCGGGCAGCTGGCGCGCCGTGATGCTGAAGATCTGTTTGGGCGCGAGCTCCTCGGGGTACTGCGCGGAGAGGAACGCGTCGAGATAGGCCGCGCCGCGGCCCCGGAATTTGGCCGCCAGCTCCTCAAACGAGCAGACGAACTCGCACAGCTCGCCCGCGAGCTGGCCGCTCTCGAGAAACGAGTCGAGTGAGAGGCCGAAGTCCTCGGTGCGGGCCTTGGCCGCGCGCTGCAGATTGCCGTGGTCGCAGAAAAACACGTCCGCGTCCTGCGAGATATAGTCCGCGGCCGTGGTGAATTCGGGATAGATGAGCGCCATGTAGCGGTCGGCGGCGGGGAAGAGCACGTCGCTGCCGAGCTTCTCTGCGTCGCGCTCGAGCGTCTCGATGAGGCGCGCATTGGGCGTCTTGCGCCGCTTCTGCCGCGCGATGAGCGCGTTTAGGTCGCGGAGAAGCCCCTCGAGCCCCTCGGGGTGCAGATGCGGCTCCGTCTCGGCCACGGGCAGGAGAACGGCCTCGTCGGCGTTCTCCGTGCGGCGCTGGGTGATGGGGTCGAAAAAGCCCATCGTGTCGAGCTCGTCGCCGAAGAACTCCGCGCGCACGGGGTTGTCGCAGGCGGGCGAGAAGACGTCGAGGATGCCGCCGCGCAGCGCGAACTGCCCGACGCCCTCGACGAGCGACGAGCGCGTGTAGCCCGCGCGGACGAGCTTTTCGGTCAGCTCGTCCAGGTCATACTCGGCGCCCGGGCGCAGCGTGACGGCGGCTGAGAAGAGCTGCGCGCGCGGCATGGTGCGCAGCGTGAGCGCGTCGAGCCCCGCGAGCAGCACGGGCACGCGGCCCTGCCCCAGCTCGTACAGAAGGCGCAGCCGCTGCTGCTCCCAGCCGCGCGAGACGCCGGCGGCGTCGTAAAACGTGAACTCGCGGCCGGGCAGGATGGGCGGCGTTTCGTCCAGAAAGGCCGCCAGCTCCGCCTGCACGCGGCGGGCGGCCGTCTCGTCCTGGCAGACGACGACGACCGGACGGCCGGAGTCGCGGTGCAGCGACGCGATGAGATGGCTGCGCGTCATCTCGCCCACGCCGGAGACCGCGGCGGCCTGCCGCGCCTCGAGCATGGCGGCCAGCCCGCGGTATTCGGCCAGCGGGCGCAGAGATTCGAGCAAAATATCCATGGAGACTCCGTATCTGGTAAAAATTTACATACAAGTCCGACACGGAACGCGGATAGAGAGTAAACCACCCCCTATCCGTGCGCCGCGCGGAGCATTTATTTCCCGTTAAAGCGGGCGGCCGCCTTGTCGCAGCCGTTTTCGATGAGGTAGAGCGCGGCCTCGGCCGCGCGGGAGACGGCGTCCCGGTAGGCGGGCTGCTCGTCCTTGGAGACGGCGGAGAGCACCCAGTCGGCCAGGTCGTAATCGGGGTGGGGCTTCGCGCCCACGCCGATCTTGACGCGGGGGAAGACCTCGGTGCCGAGGCTGGAGATAATCGACTTGATGCCGTTGTGCCCGCCGGCGGAGCCCTCGTGCCGCACGCGGATGCGGCCGATGGGGAGCGAAATGTCGTCGAAGAGGACGACGACGCGCTCGGGCGGGATGTGGTAATAGTCGGCGGCCTGGCGCACGGCCAGGCCGGAGGCGTTCATATAGGTCTGCGGCTCGAGCAGCAGCAGCTTTTGCCCGTGATAGTCGGCCAGGGCGTAATGCGCCTGGAACTTTTCGCGCGTCACGGACGCGCCGAGCGTTTTTGCGAGCGCGTCCAGGGCCTGAAAACCGGTGTTGTGGCGCGTTTTTTCGTACTGGGAGCCCGGATTGCCCAGGCCCACCAGCATCCAGTCGCAGGAACTCTTGTGAAAGAACAGCATATCAGAACAGGGCGGACATCGAATTTTCTTCGTAGATCCGCTGGATGGCGTCGGCGAAAACAGGGGCGACGTCCAGGTAGTGGATCTTGGACGGAAGGTTTTCGGGCGCGGGGATGGTGTTGAGCAGGGTGAGCTCCTTGATGGCGCTCTCCTCGATGCGCTGGCAGGCCGGGCCGGAGAGCACGCCGTGTGTGGCGCAGGCGTAGACCTCGGTCGCGCCGCCGATGTCGACGATGGCCTTGGCCGCGTTGCAGAGCGAGCCCGCCGTGTCGACCATATCGTCGAAGAGGATGCAGCGCTTGCCCTTGACGTCGCCGATGACGTTCATGACCTCGCACTGGTTGGCCTTTTCACGGCGCTTGTCGACGATCGCGAGGCTCATGCCCATCTTGTTGGCGAACGCGCGGGCGCGGGATACGGAGCCGACGTCCGGCGAGACGACGACCATCTCCTCGGGGTGATCGAACTTCTCGAGATAGTATTTGACGAAGACAGGATTCCCCAGCAGGTTGTCCACGGGGATATCGAAGAAGCCCTGGATCTGGGCGGCATGGAGGTCCATGGTGAGCACGCGGTCAGCGCCGGCGGCCTCGATCATGTTGGCGACGAGCTTGGCCGAGATGGGGTCGCGGCCCTTGGCCTTGCGGTCCTGACGGGCGTAGCCGAAATACGGGATCACGGCCGTGATGCGGCCCGCGGAGGCGCGGCGGCAGGCGTCGATCATGATGAGCAGCTCCATGAGGTTGTTGTTCACGGGCTTGCAGGTGGACTGAACCAGAAAGACGTCGGAGCCGCGGACCGTCTCGTTGATGGTGACGGAGACTTCGCCGTCGGCAAAGGTCGTGACCGTGCAGTCGCCAAGCGGGAGCCACAGCTTGCGGCAGACGCCCTCGGCAAAGGGGCGGTTGGCGTTGGCACAGAATACCTTGACGTTCTTACCATGAGAAATCATATGAAATTACCCTCTCTCTGTTCTTCGTTCTGATGTCTCGTTCTATCACAGCGGCCCTGGCCGCAGGGATACAAATAGGGGATGGAAACTGGTTTTGCGGAGAATAACTTATGCGTTCCGGGGCGAGCCCGCCGGCTGGGAATGCGGGCGGCAGCCGCGGAACGGGCCGCTTGCGCGGTGTGCCGCGTCGGGCGCAGGCTCGCGCTTTTGCTCATTTTGCTGCGCAAAATAACCGCAAAAGATTGCTGAATAGGAAAATAATCTGCGATTATTTTCCGGATGCTTCGTTCTGATGTCTCGTTCTATCACAGCGGCCCTGGCCGCGGGGATACAAATAGGGGATGGAAACTGGTTTTGCGGAGAATAACCGCAAAAGATTGCGGAAGCGGAAAAATAATCGCAGATTATTTTTCCTTGAGCTTATGCTTGCTCGCCCAGTCTTTTTTATTCTGCTGCCGCGCGCGGGCGATGGCCAGCGCCATGGACGGGATGTCGTCCGTGATGGTGGAGCCGGCCGCGATATAGGCGCCCTCGCCCACCGTGACGGGCGCGACGAGGTTCGTGTTGCAGCCGATGAAGGCGTTGTCCTCGATGACGGTGCGGAATTTCTTCGCCCGGTCGTAGTTGACGGTGACGGTGCCGCAGCCGAAGTTGCAGTTCCTGCCGACGTCGCTGTCGCCCACGTAGGTCAGGTGCGAGATCTTCGTGCCGTCGCCGACGGTGGAGTTCTTGATCTCCACGAAGTCGCCGACCTTGATGCTGTTGCCGATGTTCGAGCCGGGCCGGACATAGGCGAACGGGCCGACGCGCGTGTCGTAGCCGACGGTCGAATTATAGATCTGCGAGGCGTTGACGACAGAGTCGTCCCCGATCTTCGCGTTTTCGAGATAGCTGTTGGGGCCGATCGTGCAGTTTTTGCCGATCGAGGTCTGCCCGCGCAGGATGGTGCCGGGCAAAACCGCAGTGCCGACGCCGATGGAGACGGTGGGGTCGATATAGGTGGTGCCGTAGTCCCAGATCTCCACGCCCTGGCGCGCCAGGCGCGTGAGGTTGGCGCGGTTCAGGACGGGCTGCCACTCGGTGAGCTCCTGCAGCCCGGAGACGGCGTAGACGCCGTCGCGGTCGGTGTAGGGCACGCCGTGGTCCTTGAGGAAATCGGTGAAAATGAATTTGTCGTCGAGCGCCTCCATGAGCGTCTTGCGGTTCACGGAGGTCACGCTGCTGACGAGGGGCGCGTCGGAGAACTCCGACTCGTCGGCCGCGAACGGGAGGATGACGGCGGGGCCGGTCACGACGATGATGTCCTCCTCGGACTCCTCGGCTGTGGAGAGAAATACATGGAGCTGGTCGGACGTCGTCTCGGCCGTCGGGCAGAGGAACTCCACGTCGTCCGGGAACAGGGCGCGCACCTCGCGCTTGTAGCGTTCATGGCAGACCAGAAAGAAACGCCCGACGCCGCCCGCGATCAAAGAGGAGACCAGCCAGCCGAGAAGCGGCGTCCCCATGATGTTCTGCAGCATCATCGGGCGGCTGTATCCGGTTTTCGCGGTATCGTCGGGGATGAAAACAACAGCAGATAACCCGGACAATTTGCACACGACCTTTCTCCACCGCGCAGCTGCCGGTGGTCATAGTTAATTATATTATAACAGAAGGGCTCCGTTTTGTATAGGAATTTCCCCGGAAAAGCGGGAAAAAATAATCCCGGCGGCCGAAACCGCTGTGGAAGGAATTGCGAATCCCTCTTGTCTGTGCTATAATCCGGGTACAAACAGAAAAAACAAGCGAAAACGAGGAAGCAATATGCTGGAACTGCGCAATCTCTCTCTGACCGCCGACGATGAAAACGGGCGGGCGGACATTCTCAAAAATGTGAGCCTCACGGTCGAGGATCAGAAGTTCGTCGTCATCACGGGCCCGAACGGCGGCGGCAAAACCACCCTGGCGAAGGCCGTCATGGGCCTGGTCAAGCCCACGGACGGGCAGATCTTCTGGAACGGCGAGGACATCACGGGCCTCTCCGTCACCGAGCGCGCGAAAAGGGGCATCTCCTACGGCTTTCAGCAGCCGCCGCGCTTCAAGGGCATGAAGGTCTCCGACCTTCTGAAGATCGCCGCGGGAAAGAAGCTTTCGCACGACGAGGCCTGCTCCTATCTGACGCAGGTCGGCCTGTGCGCGCGCGACTATCTGGGCCGCGACGTCGACACGAGCCTGTCCGGCGGCGAGGTCAAGCGCATCGAGATCGCCACCGTGCTCGCGCGCGGCGCGAAGCTCATGATCTTCGACGAGCCCGAGGCCGGCATCGATCTGTGGTCGTTCGCCCGCCTGACCGAGACCTTCCGCGACCTGCACGAGCGGAAGGACGGCACCACGATCATCATCATCTCCCACCAGGAGCGCATCATCCGCCTGGCCGACGAGATCATTCTGGTCGCGAACGGCGAGCTCGCCGGGCGCGGGAGCGTGGACGAGCTCTATCCCCGCATCCTGGCCGACACGTCGCGCGGCTGCAATCTGCTGGAGGTGAACGGAACATGCTGAACGACATCCAGAAAAAAATCCTGCAGGAGGTCGCCGACATGACCGGCATCCCCGCGGGCGCGGTGAACATCCGCTCCGACGGCGAGAAGGCCTACCGCCAGAACTCCGAAAACATCGAGATCGTCTCCAAGACCGACAAGGACGGCATCGACATCAAGATCAAGCCCTTTACCAAGAACGAGGACGTCCACATCCCGGTCGTGCTCACGAAATCCGGCTTCCACGACATGGTCTACAACGACTTCTTTGTGGGCGAGGGCGCGGTCGTGAAGATCGTCGCGGGCTGCGGCATCCACAACTGCGGCGACTGCGACTCCGAGCACGACGGCATCCATACCTTCTACATCGGCAGGAACGCCAAGGTCACCTACATTGAAAAGCACTACGGCGAGGGCACGGGCAAGGGCAAGCGCATCCTCAACCCGCAGACCATCGTCTATCTCGAGGAGGGCGCCTCCATCGTGATGGAGACGAGCCAGATCGCGGGCGTCGACGACACGAAGCGCTACACCAAGTGCGTCGCCAGGGGCGCCAACTCCGAGGTGCGCATCACGGAGAAGCTGCTCACGCACGGCGCGCAGCACGCCGAGTCCGAGATGGACGTCATCCTCGACGGCCCTGGCTCCAAGACGCGGGTCATCTCCCGCTCGGTCGCGAAGGACGAGTCCTCGCAGGTGTTCTATCCGCGCGTGCAGGGCAACGGGCCGTGCTTCGGCCACGTCTCCTGCGACTCGATCATCATGGGCAGCGCCCGCGTGCGCTCGATCCCCGAGATCGCCTGCAACCACGTCGACGCCTCGCTCATGCACGAGGCCGCCATCGGCCGCATCGCGGGCGAGCAGCTTTTGAAACTGGAAACACTGGGACTGACGCCGGAGGAAGCGGAGGAGCAGATCCTGGAGGGCTTCCTTCGCTGACGCGGAGGGACAGCTATGAGAAGACACCGCCTTTTGGACAGGACGCTCGTCATCTATCTGGCCGTCAACGTGTTTTGCTGGCTGGTCGGGACGGGGCTGATGTTCCTGCTGTTCAACGTTTTCCACTGCAGCTACTGGGTTTCCTCGGCCTGCAACTATCTCGTCGGGGGCACGCTCGGGTATCTCCTCAACCGTAAATATACCTTCCGCAACCATGACAGCACCTGGCTCGTCATCGGCAAGTACGTGCTGCACATGGCCATCTGCTACTTTATCGCCTACAGCCTCGCGCCCCCGCTCGTGGAGAGCGTGCTCGACGACGCGGGCTTCCACCTGACGGGCAACCTCTCTCTGGCGCTGGGCGCGCTGCTGTTCGCCGTCATCAACTACTTCGGGCAGCGGTACCTGGTGTTCCGGCGGCTGACCGGAAAACACCGGCAGTCACAATCATCTTGAAAAGAGGAGCACAATGGAACAACAGAATCTCGAGGCCCTGCGCGAAAAGAAGGGCTTCATCTGTGATATGGACGGCGTCATCTACCGCGGCAACGTGCTGCTGCCCGGCGTGCGCGAATTTGTCGACTGGCTGACGCGCGAGAACAAGCAGTACCTGTTTCTCACGAACTCGAGCGAGCGCTCGCCCAGGGAGCTGCGCCAGAAGCTTGCGCGCATGGGCCTCGACGTGACGGAGGACCACTTTTACACGAGCGCCCTCGCGACGGCGCGCTTCCTGCGCCACCAGAGCCCCGGCTGCACGGCCTATGTGATCGGCGGGCCGGGTCTTGTGAACGCGCTCTACGACTCAGGCATCATGATGAACGACATCGACCCGGACTACGTGATCGTGGGCGAGAGCTCGACCTACAACTACGACATGATCAGCAAGGCCGTGGGCTTCGTGTTCGCGGGCGCGCGGCTCATCGCGACCAACTCCGACATGACCGGCCCGACTGAGGGCGGCCTCGTCCCGGCCTGCCGGGCGCTCGTCGCGCCGATCGAGCTCGTCACGGGCAAACAGGCGTATTTCATGGGCAAGCCGAATCCGCTCATGATGCGCACGGGGCTCAAGATGCTGGGCGTCCACTCCGAGGAAGCCACCATGGTCGGCGACCGCATGGACACCGACATGATCGCGGGCCTCGAGAGCGGCCTGGACACCGTTCTGGTGCTCTCCGGCTGCACGGCGGAGTCGGAGATCGGCAGCTACGCCTGGTGCCCGACCTATGTGCTGAACGGCGTCGGGGACATCGCCCCGGCGGAATAAAAGAGATCGAACCGCGGCGGCCCCAAAGGCCGCTGCGGTGTCGAAAAAATGCCCCGCGGACCTTCGTCCGCGGGGCATTTGCTGTTTCTCAGATGGTGGGCTGGTTGGCAGCCTCGATGATCTTGACGAACTTTTCGGGGACGAGGGACGCGCCGCCGATCAGGCCGCCGTCGATGTCGGGCTGGGCGAGCAGCTCGTAGGCGTTCTTCTCGTTCATGGAGCCGCCGTACAGGATGGAGATCGCGCGCGCGATCTTGGCGCCGTACAGCTTGCGGATGACCGCACGGATGTTCTCGCAGACCTCTTCCGCCTGCTCGGGCGTGGCGGTCTTGCCGGTGCCGATGGCCCAGATGGGCTCGTAGGCGATGATCATCTTGCGGATCTTGTCCTCGGCGACGCCGGCGAGGCCGGACTTGATCTGCATGGTGATCCACTCCTCGGTGATGCCGGTCTCGCGCTGCTCGAGGGACTCGCCCACGCACATGATGGGGACGAGGCCGTTTTCAAGAGCGGCATGGACCTTCGCGTTCACGTCGGCGTTCGTCTCGCCCATGGCGCGGCGCTCGGAGTGGCCCAGGATGACGTACTTGCAGCCCGCGTCCACGAGCATGTTGGCCGCGATCTCGCCGGTGTAGGCGCCGGAGGCGTTCGCGTTGCAGTTCTCGGCGCCGATGCCGACGCGGGTCTCGCGCATCGCGCGGACGGCGGCGGGGATGTCGACGGCGGGCACGCACAGGGCGACGTCGCACCAGCGGCCCTTCGGCATGATGGTTTTAAATTCGGCCATGAAGGTCTTCGTCTCGGAGGGCGTCTTGTTCATCTTCCAGTTGCCGGCGATCACGGTCTTGCGATACTTTCTGTTCATATATCTCTTCTCCTGTATATGTCGTGTTGGGTGGATTATTTGTCCTGCAGGCAGGCGATGCCGGGAAGCTCGAGGCCCTCGAGGAACTCCAGAGACGCGCCGCCGCCGGTGGAGATGTGCGTGATCTTGTCGGCAAAGCCGAGCTGCTCGCAGGCCGCCGCGGAATCGCCGCCGCCCACGATGGTGATGGCCTTGGAATCGGCCAGAGCCTGCGCCACGGCGATGGTGCCCTTGGCGAGGATCGGGTTTTCAAACACGCCCATGGGTCCGTTCCAGACGACGGTCCTGGCGGACTTCACAGCGTCGGAGAAGAGCTTGGTGGTCTCCGGGCCGATGTCCATGCCCTCCATGTCGTCGGGGATGGCGGTGACGGAGACGGTCTTGACGTCGATCGGAGCGTCGATCGGGTCGGGGAAGGAGGCGGCGATGACGGTGTCGACCGGCAGCAGGAGCTTGACGCCCTTCTTCTCGGCCTTCTCCATCATTTCTCTGCAATAGTCGACCTTCTCGGCGTCGAACAGGCTCTTGCCGATGCCGAAGCCCTTGGCGGCAAGGAAGGTGTAGGCCATGCCGCCGCCGATGATGAGCGTGTCGACCTTGTCGAGCAGGTTGTTGATGACGTTCAGCTTATCGGAGACCTTGGCGCCGCCGAGGATCGCCACGAACGGGCGCTCGGGGTCGGCCAGGGCCTTGCCCATGATGCTGATTTCCTTCTGGATGAGGAAGCCGCAGACGGCGGGGAGATAGTCGGCCACACCGGCGGTGGAGGAGTGCGCGCGGTGCGCGGAGCCGAAGGCGTCGTTCACGAAAATGTCGGCCAGGGAGGCAAACTTTTTGCTCAGCTCGGGGTCGTTCTTCGTCTCGCCCTTTTCAAAGCGGGTGTTCTCGAGCAGCATGACGTCCCCGTCCTTGAGGGAGGCGGCCAGGCGCTGCGCGTCCTCGCCCACGACGTCCTTCGCCATCCGGACCTCGGTTCCGAGCAGCTCGGAGAGGCGGCTGGCGACGACCTGGAGGGAGAACTCGGGCGCGGGCCCGTTCTTGGGCTTGCCCATGTGGGAGCAGAGGATGACCTTTGCGCCGTGGCTTCTCAGATATTCGATGGTGGGCAGGGCGGCCACGATGCGCTTGTCGCTCGTGATAACGCCGCCCTTGGTAGGCACGTTGAAGTCGCAGCGGCAGAGCACGCGCTTGCCCTTGACGTCGATATCTTCAACGGATTTCTTGTTATAATTCATATAAAATCCTCCTTGTGTTCTGTTTCCCAGTTGACCATTTTCCCCTGCTCCCGGAGATGGGGAAAGTTCTGCTGCCGCAGCGCCTCGAAGACGCCCACGGCGACGGAGTTGCTCAGATTGAGGCTTCTCGCCTCTTCCCGGATGGGGATGCGCACACAGCTGTCGTAGTGCTCCGCCAGAAAGGACTCGGGCAGACCCTTCGTCTCCTTGCCGAAGAACAGGAAGCAGCCGTCGGGATAGCCGGCCTCGGCGTAGCTCTTGGGGGCTTTTGTGGAAAACAGCCGCATCGGGCCGATCCGGTTTTTTTCAAAAAGCTCCTGCAGATTTTCATAGACGCGGATGTCGACGAGGTGCCAGTAGTCCAGCCCCGCGCGGCGCACGGCCTTTTCCGAGATGTCGAAGCCGAGCGGCTTCACGAGATGCAGCACGCTTCCCGTGGCGGCGCAGGTCCTTGCAATGTTGCCGGTGTTGGCCGGGATCTCCGGCTCCACCAATACGACGTTGAGCATAGCGTAAACTCCGGTCCTGGATTTCCTTCGCGCCGGAAAACGCATACCGGCGCGTGCAGGTTTATTCTATGACAGAACGCAGGAAATTTCAACACGTTTTCGGAAAAAATCTCAGTATTTAATGATTTTTTAATATCCTTTAACGCGTTTCACCGGCTGTTTTCAGCCATTCTCCCGGGTTTTCCCGGATGATCCTTGTTTCCGGCCGCGCGGCTCAGTAGCCGAGCGGCTCGCCGATGAGGACGAGCTCCATTTCCCCGACGCCGAGCATTTTCCGGTCGATGACCGCGAAGCCGCGGCAGATGCGCTCCGGGCTCGAGCAGTCGAAGCAGCGGGGCTCGGCCGCAGCCGCGCAGGGCGTCTTTTTTCCCAGCCGTTTGGCGTTGAGCGGCGCCGCGACGTTGCGCGCGCGGTAAAGGGCGCTCTCCAGCGTGTCCGTCACCTTGTTGACGCCCGCGAGGAAGATCACCTTTTCGTGTCCCCAGAGGGTGGCCGCGACGCGGTTGCCGCTGCCGTCGATGTTCACGATCTCGCCCGTCTCGGAGACGGCGTTGGCGGAGCTCAGATACACCTGCGCCGCCGCGGCCTTCGCAAGCGTCTCGGGCTCGGGCGTCTTCCAGTGCCAGAAAACGGTGTTGTCGGCCGAGAGCAGATCGTACAGACCGATCGAGTCGATCGTGACGCTGCCGCCGATGCCGACGGTCTTGCCGTGGAGCATCCCCGCGACATAGGCCGCGGCCTCCTCCCCGGTGGAAAAATAGCGGACGAGGAAGCCCTCGCGGGTGAAGTTGTCGGTGAGCGTTTGCAGGTTCATGACAGTCCCTCCTACAGCGGATTTTTTTTGATTTTGGCAAAGGCGCGCGGATACGCGGGCGGCGTCGGCTTTATTTTGCGCACGAGCACGGCGCGGTGCACGGCGTCCGCGACGGGATACTCGTAGATGCGCTCGAGCTTCCCGCCGAGCGCCGCGATGGCGTGCCCGGCCTCGTCCGCCTCCTCGGCGGCCATGGCGCCCTTCATCGCGATGAAGAGCCCTCCGACCGCGACGTAGGGCAGGCACAGCTCCGCCAGCACCGGCAGGCGCGCGACCGCGCGGGAGACGGCGATGTCGTACTGTTCGCGGCAGGTTCGGACGAAATCCTCGGCCCGGCCCGTCTCGACGCGCGCCTCGAGCCCGAGCTGCGGAAGAATTTCGCGCAGCCAGTCGGTGCGCTTGCCGAGCGAGTCGAGCAGCGTCAGCTCGATGGACGGCTCGGCGATCTTGAGCGGGACGCCGGGAAAGCCCGCGCCGCAGCCGACGTCCACGACGCGCCTGCCCTGGAAGGGCGCGGCCGCGAGCAGCGCGAGACAGTCGAGAAAATGGAGCTGCGCGACGGCCTGCGGCTCGGTGATGGCGGTGAGATTCATGACCTTGTTTTTTTCCAGCAGCAGCTCGCCGAAGCGGCAGAGGGTATCGGCCTGCCCGTCCGTCAGCGTGAGGCCGTAGGCGGGCAGACCCGCCAGAAGTGTTGTTTTCATCGCGTCCTCCAGACAAAACAAAGGATGCGGCAGAGCTCTGCCGCATCCTTTATTATAAAGAACTTACTTTTTAAGTGCAACGGCTTTCTTGGCCTTTTCCGCAATTCCCTCGGGCGTGATGCCGAAGGCCTCGAGGACGAGGGGCGCCTTGCCGCTGCGGCCGAACTCGTCGTTCACGCCGTGGCGCACGACGGGCACCGGGCAGTTTTCCGCGACGAACTCGGCGACGGCTCCGCCGAGACCGCCCAGCACGTTCGCCTCCTCCGAGGTGACGATGGCGCCGGTCTCCTTGGCAGCCTTCAGAACCAGCTCGGTGTCGAGCGGCTTGATGGTGTGCATGTCGATGACGCGGGCGGAGATGCCGTCCTTGGCGAGCAGCTCGCGCGCGGCGAGCGCCATCTGGACGTTCATGCCGACGGCGATGATCGTGACGTCGGAGCCGTCCGCGAGCATGGCGCCCTTGCCCAGCTCAAATTGATAGCCGGGGATGGAGTCGGTCACGGTCTCGACGGCGAGGCGGCCGAGACGCATGTAGGCCGGGCCGTCGTAGTTGAGCAGGGCCTCGGTCGCGAGACGCATTTCGTTGCCGTCGCACGGGCAGAGCACCGTCATGCCGGGGATCGCGCGCATGAGGGCGAAGTCCTCGATGCACTGGTGGGTCGCGCCGTCTTCGCCGACGGACAGGCCGCCGTGGCTGCCCACGACCTTGACGTTCAGATGCGGATAGCAGACGGAGTTGCGCACCTGCTCCCAGGCGCGGCCGGCCGCGAACATGGCGAAGGTGTCGACAAAGGGCTTGTAGCCGCACAGCGACATGCCGCAGGCCGTGCCGACCATGTTGGCCTCGGCGATGCCCATGTCGAAGAAGCGCTCGGGATGCGCTTCTTTAAAGAATTTGGTCATGGTCGCGCCGGCGAGGTCGGCGTCGAACACGACAAGCTCGGGATATTTGTCGGCCAGCTCTACGAGCGCCTTGCCGTAGGCCTGACGAGTTGCAATCTTTTCACCCATGGTTTAACCCTCCAGTTCCTTGATGACGGCTTCGAGCTCCGACTTCGCCTGCGCGAACTGCTCGTCGTTCGGGGCCTTGCCGTGCCAGCCGGCGTTGTTCTCCATGTAGCTCACGCCCTTGCCCTTGATCGTCTTGGCGAGGATCATGGTGGGCTGGCCCTTGACGGTCTCGGCTTCCTTGTAGGCGGCCTCGATCTGCTGGAAATCATGGCCGTCGATTTTGATGACGTGCCAGCCGAAGGCCTCGAACTTCTTGTCGAGGGGCTCGGTCGGCATGACGTCCTTGGTCGCGCCGTCGATCTGCAGCCCGTTCACGTCGACGCAGGCGCAGAGATTGTCGAGATGATACTTGGAGGCGGCCATCATGGCCTCCCAGACCTGGCCCTCGGCCAGCTCGCCGTCGCCCAGGATGGCGTAGACGCGGTAGTCCTTGTGGGACTGCTTGCCGGCCAGCGCCATGCCGGTCGCCACGGAAATGCCCTGGCCCAGGGAGCCGGTGGACATGTCGACGCCGGGATTATAGTGCATCTCGACGTGGCCGGACATGTGGCCCTTGATGCTGCGGAACATTTTGAGGTTTTCCACGGGGAAGAAGCCGCGCAGCGCCAGCACGGGGTAGACGGCCGGCGAGCAGTGGCCCTTGGACATGACGAAGCGGTCGCGGTCGGGATCCTGCGGGTTCTTCGGGTCGACGCGCATCTGCGCAAAATACAGATACGTCAGCACGTCCATGCAGCTGAGTGAGCCGCCCGGATGGCCGGACGCCGCGTCGTATACCATTTCCACGCCCAAAAGACGCGCCTTGGCGGCGGCCAGCTTGAGCTGCTTTTCCTGGGATTTTTCCATAAGATTTCCTTCCTTTGCTAACAGAATCTTTGGCCTGTGTTCGTGTTGGGTTACGTTCCATCAGGCCGGTTTTTTACTTTGCTTTGTGTTGGTTCTTCGCCCTCTATCATAGCGCATGCGAGAGACTTTTTCCAGTATTATTTGCGGGAAAACACAAGATTTTCGCGCGCCGCGTCCTACTGCTTCGGCTCGTCCTTTTTCTCCTGCTCCTTTTTGGCGAGGTACAGGGCGACCAGAAACGAGCCGGCGTAGGAGACGATCAGAAAGATCAGCGTCTTCTCCCAGAGGGGCGCGGCCCAGTCCGGGAAGAAAAACGACTGCGCGAGCAGCAGCAGAACCGTCATCACGGTGCTCACGAGCGAGGCCGTGTGCAGGGCTTTCATTACCATGGGGCTTCCTCCTCTAGTTTTTAAGACTCTGCATCGGGGCCGGGATGCGGCCGCCGCGCGCGATGAAGGCGGCGGACGACTCCGGGTGCACCGGCATGATGGGCGCGGAGCCGAGCAGGCCGCCGAACTCGACGCTCTGCCCGACCGTCTTGCCCGGGGCCGGGATGAGGCGCACGGCGGTCGTCTTGGAGTTGACCATGCCGACGGCGGCCTCGTCCGCGATAATGGCCGAGATCGTCTCGGCGGGCGTGTCGCCGGGGACGGCGATCATGTCGAGCCCGACCGAGCAGACGCAGGTCATGGCCTCGAGCTTGTCGAGCGTCAGGGTGCCGCGCCTGGCGGCGGCGATCATGCCCTCGTCCTCGGAGACGGGGATGAACGCGCCCGAGAGGCCGCCGACCGAGCCGGAGGCCATCAGGCCGCCCTTTTTGACGGCGTCGTTTAAAAGCGCGAGCGCGGCCGTGGTGCCGTGGGTGCCGCAGGTCTCGAGCCCCATCTCCTCGAGGATGCGCGCGACGCTGTCGCCGACGGCGGGCGTCGGGGCCAGGGACAGATCGACCACGCCGAAGGGCACGCCCAGCCGGTGGGAGGCCTCCTGCGCGACGAGCTGGCCCGTGCGCGTGATGCGGAAGGCCGTCTTTTTGACGGTCTCGGCCACCTCGTCGAACGGGCGGCCGCGCACGGCCCGGAGCGCGTGGGACACGACGCCGGGGCCGGAGACGCCGACGTTGATGGTGGTCTCGGCTTCGCCCACGCCGTGGAACGCGCCCGCCATGAAGGGATTGTCCTCGACCGCGTTGCAGAACACGACGAGCTTGGCGCAGCCGAGCCCGTCGCGGTCTGCGGTGAGCTCGGCCGTCTGCTTCACGATGCGGCCCATAAGGCGCACGGCGTCCATGTTGATGCCCGCCTTGGTGGAGGCGACGCTGACGCTCGAGCAGACGAGCTCCGTCTCGGCCAGCGCCTGCGGGATCGCGTCGATGAGCCGCCGGTCGCCGGAGGTGAAGCCCTTCTGCACGAGGGCGGAGAAGCCACCGATGAAGTCGACGCCGCAGGATTTCGCGGCGCGGTCCATGGCCCTGGCAAAGGGGACGAAGTCCTGCGTCTCGGACGCGCCTGCGACGAGCGCCATGGGCGTCACCGAAATGCGCTTGTTGACGATGGGGATGCCGAGCTCGCGCTCGATGGCCTCGCCCGTCGGCACGAGCCGCTCGGCCCGGCGGCAGATCGTGTCATAGATCTTCTTCGCGCAGGCGTCGGGATTCGGGTCGGCGCAGCCGAGCAGCGAAATGCCCATGGTGATGGTGCGGATGTCCAGATGCTGGTGGTCGATCATGTCGATCGTGGACATAATGTCGGAGTGATTCAGCATAATAAGCCTCGCAGAGTTCGCCGCCGCGGCGGCGAAAAAGTTGTCGTTCTGTTTCCGGCGCGCGCAGACCGCGGCCCTCCCGAAGGAGACCTTCGGGCCGTTTTCGGAGCTAAATGGTGTGCATCGCGTTGAAGATGTCCTCGCGCTGGATGCGGATGGCGACGCCCATCTCGCGGCTCTTGTCCGTGAGGCGGCGCTGCACCTCGCCGAATTCCGGCGCGCCGGGCGTCGATTCGACGAGCATGATCATGGTGAAGGTGCCCTCCATGATGGTCTGGCTGATCTCGACCACGCTGATTCGCATTTCGGCCAGCAGCGTGCAGACCTCGGCGATGATGCCGACGCGGTCGGGCCCGACCACGGTGATGATTGCTTTCATAGCTCATTCCTCCGGATATGGATTTTCCCGGCGCGGACGCCGGGAAAATCTCCATTTTTAATATGCAATTTTGGCGGCCAGCCAGTTTTTCAGCTCGGAGATGGGTACGCGGACCTGCTCCATGGTGTCGCGGTCGCGGATCGTCACCGCGTTGTCGGCCGCCACGCCCTTGTCGGGGTCGCCCACGGTCTCGAAGTCGACCGTAATGCAGTACGGCGTGCCGATCTCGTCCTCGCGGCGGTAGCGCTTGCCGATCGAGCCGGTGTCGTCGTAGTCGACCATGAAGTCCTTGCTCAGAAGCTGCTGGATCTCCTGCGCCTTGCCCGCGAGCTTTTTGCTCAGGGGCAGCACCGCCGCCTTGAAGGGCGCCAGGGCCGGATGGAAGTGCAGCACGACGCGGGTGTCGTTTTCGCCCACGGTCTGCTCGTCATACGCCTCGACGAGGAAGGCCAGCACCGCGCGGTCGGCGCCCAGCGAGGGCTCGACGACGTACGGGATGTAGTGCTGGTTCGTCTCCTGGTCGAAATAGCTCATGTCGACGCCGGAGACCTTCTGATGCTGCGTGAGGTCGTAGTTTGTGCGGTCGGCGATGCCCCAGAGCTCGCCCCAGCCGAACGGGAAGACAAACTCGAAGTCGGTCGTGGCCTTGGAATAGAAGCTGAGCTCCTCGGGGTCGTGGTCGCGCAGACGCAGGTTCTCCTGCTTCATGCCGAGGCCCAGCAGCCAGTCGCGGCAGAACGAGCGCCAGTACTGGAACCACTCGAGGTCGGTGTCGGGCTTGCAGAAGAACTCCAGCTCCATCTGCTCGAATTCGCGGGTGCGGAAGGTGAAGTTGCCCGGGGTGATCTCGTTGCGGAAGGACTTGCCGATCTGGCAGACGCCGAACGGCAGCTTGCGCCGCGTGGTGCGCTGGACGTTGAGGAAGTTCACAAAGATGCCCTGCGCCGTCTCCGGACGCAGATACACGGTGTTCTTCGCGTCCTCGGTGACGCCCTGGAAGGTCTTGAACATCAGGTTGAACTGACGGATGTCGGTGAAGTTGTGCTTGCCGCAGCTGGGGCAGGGGACGTTGTGGGACTCGATGAAATCCTTCATCTCCTGCTGGGAGAAGGCGTCGATCGGCTTGGGCAGCTCGATGCCCTCCTTCAGGGCGAAGTCCTCGATGATCTTGTCCGCGCGGAAGCGCTCGTGGCACTCGCGGCAGTCCATGAGCGGGTCGGAGAAGCCGCCCAGATGGCCCGAGGCCACCCAGGTCTGCGGGTTCATGAGGATCGCCGCGTCCTGGCCGACGTTGTAGGGGTTCTCCTGCACGAATTTCTTCCACCACGCCTTTTTCACGTTGTTTTTGAGCTCGACGCCAAGAGGGCCGTAGTCCCAGGTGTTCGCCAGGCCGCCGTAGATTTCGGAGCCCGAGAAGATAAAGCCGCGGTTCTTGCAGAGCGCGACGATCTTGTCCATCGTTTTTTCGGTGTTTTTCATCATTTCTGTCCTCCTGACGCGGTTTTGTGCGTGCGAAGCGTCACAATACTTTATTATTATAATGAAAACGCGCCCGTTGTCAACAGCCGCGGATTTTTTCGGCCCGGCGTATCGTTTTGGGCGCAAATGTGGTATACTGCGGAAAAGACGATTTTACGGCGGGGAGTTTTGTATGAAAGCAGTCGGAAGAGTGATTTTATCGGCCATTTTCCTCGTGCTCACGGGGCTCATGGTCGCGTTTGCGCATTTCGCGCCGAAGCTCGTGTTCTCGTTCTATCCCGCGCTCTCGAGAAAGATGCTCGCCGCCATCTCGAAGGTCACGTCGCCGCTGCCGTTCGCGCTGTGGGAGGTGCTGGCGGGTCTGCTCATCCTGTGGGCGATCTACACCCTCATCCGCTGCTTTTCGCACAAGGGCTTCCTGCGCTGGCTCGCGGGGCTGCTGCTCGGCGCGAGCGTGGGCGTGTTTCTCTTCGTGGGGCTGTGGGGGCTCAACCACTTCGGCCCGACCGTGGGCGAGAGTCTGGGGCTCAATGTGCGCGAGTATTCCGAGCAGGAGCTGCTGGCTGCGACCAAATACTATGCCTCCGAGGCCAACCGCCTCGCGGGGAGCGTCGAGCGCGACGCGGACGGGCTCGCGGTGTTCGACGACTTTTCCGCGCTGAGCAAGCAGGCCGGCGCCGGCTATACGAAGCTCGCCGCGCAGTACAGCCAGTTCACCGGCTCGGTCGACCCGGTCAAAAAGCTCGCCACCTGGCGGCTTTTCAGCCAGACCGGTACCACCGGCATCTTCGTTGATTTCACGGCCGAGTCCTGCGTCAACCCCGACACCTACGAGGCCTGGATCCCCTTCACCATGTGCCACGAGATCGCCCACCGGCAGGCCGTCGCGGCTGAGGACGGCGCGAATTTCTGCGCCTATCTCGCCTGCCGCGAGAATCCGAGTCTGGAGTTCCAGTATTCGGGCGCCTTCGCGGCCTATATCTACTGCAACAACGCCCTGGCGAAGGTGGACAAGTCGGCCGCGGGCGAACTGTGGAACGCGATGGACGCCGGCGTCCGCGCCGACGCGCTCGCCGCGAACAAGCACTACGCCAAGTACGAGGGCAAGGTGCAGGACGCCGCGCAGAAGGTCAACGACACCTATCTCAAGGCGTTTTCAGAGAAATCCGGCGTGCAGAGTTACGGCGAAGTGACCGATCTGCTGATCGCGTGGTATTTGCAGAATTGTGCTTGACAAACGGCCACTCACCCCCTATAATAATCCCGTTCCCGGACAGTTAGCTCAGCTGGTATGAGCACCTGCTTGACGTGCAGGGGGTCACAGGTTCGAGTCCTGTACTGTCCACCAGATAAAACAGCCGTCCCAACAGGGGCGGCTGTTTTATTTTGTATCTAACCGGCGCGTATCCGGTAGGCGGACATCGTCCGCCCGCGGAGACGCGCGGAATATCACACCCGCCTGTAGGGAACGGTCTTGACCGTTCCGCGGTTTTGCACACGCCGATTCGATGCGCCGTAGGGGCGGATAGTATCCGCCCGCGGGATACGGTATCGTTTTTTTGTGCCGGGGCGGCGGGCCGCCCGGGTTACCCCGGTGGGATTTGTTGGCTTGTCCGTCCCTCCGGGGGCCGATTCTTTCCGCTCGTGCGGAAAGAATCGGAAGAAAGGCACGCCAAAGGGAAGGGCTTTGCACAAAGCCGCCCTTCCCTTTGGAATCCCATCCTCCGAAACCTGCGGGCCGCGCTGGCCCTAACGATTACCGTGCGCGAGCCCGGCCTCCGGCCGTGCCGCGCAATCGCATCCATTTGGGAATGTCGGTGTGCCTGTTCGACGGCGCGTCCCGTAGGGAACGGTCCTGACCGTTCCGCGAAAAGGACGGGGTTACGGCGGACGGACAGGAAAGCCGACCCCTATTTGCGGTATCCGATGGCGCGGGAGATCTTCAGTCCGGCCTCGGTCACAAGGCGGATGGCCTCGAGAAAATCGTCCGAATAGACCTGCCGGAACATCCCGACGCAGCCGATGGCGTACTGCACCGACCCGCTCGCGTCGCAGATCGGCGCGGAGACCGACCGCAGGCCCACCTTATATTCCCCGTTCTCGACCGCGTAGCCCTGCTCGCGGATGCGCGCGAGCTCCGGCGTGAACTGCTCCGGCGTCGTGAGCGTGTGCGGCGTGTAGGCCTTGAGCTCCGAATGCGTGAGGATGCGGCGGCTCTCGGCCGGGGAGAGATTGGCGAGAAACAGCTTGCCCTGGGACGTGCAGTGGATCGGCAGACGCGCGCCGACCTCGGAGACGACGCGCAGGCTCGCGTGGCTCTCCTCCTCGGCGAGCGTCACGACCGCCGCGCGGTTGAGCACCGACAGAAACACCGACTCGCCCAGCTTCTGGCAGACCGACTGCAGATAGGGCCGCGCGATGGCGCTGATGTCCCACGAGTTGCTGACGGCGCAGCCGTATTCAAACAGCCGGATGCCCAGGCAGTATTTTCCGTCCGGGCCCTGCTCGACGAGGCCGTACTCCCGCATCGTGGATAAAAGCCCGTGGATGGTGCTCTTGGGCCAGCCGGTTTTCTGGTAAAGCTCCGACAACGCGGCCGGGCGGCCGTTCTCGGTCAGAATGTCCAGAAGCGAAATGGCCTTCGCCACGGAATAGATGGTTTTTCCTTCGGATTCAGGCATGTCGTTCCCTCCCTTATGAGTCCAGTATACCAGACCTTTCCTGTTCGCACAAGACGAATGTTCGCCGATGCCGAAAGGCGTTCAAAATATTTGCGCCGCCCCGGAGCGCCCCGCGCCCGGCCTTTTTACAGATCGGCACATTTGTCGGGAACTTTGCGCTTTTCCTTGCCAAGGCCGCGGCACCGTGTTATATTATTAGTTATAATTTACCAAGGAAACACGGGGGAAAGGTATGAAAACAGCGCGGCGGCAGGCGGCATTTGAAAGAATCCGCGCGGATTGCGAGTGCCGGGGCTATCACAGGACCGAGGTCACGGTCTCGGCCCTGAAGGCCGCTCTGCCGGCCTTCGCCGCGGCGGGCCGGTATGCCTTCGGCTGCCTGCTGCCGAAATACCGCCGCGCGGAGCTCCTCGGCCACCCGGCGAAGCTCGGCTTCGCCGCCCTCGGAAGACCGGCGGAATAAACGAAAAAGGCTGGAGCCGCCGCAAAATACACCTGCATTTTGCGGCGGCTCCAGTCTCCGTCTTTATTCGGCGAACGCCCCGGCGAGCGCGGCGCGCATGTCTCCGACCGGAGCCTCGCGTCCCGTCCAATAGCGGATGTTGACGGCGGCCTGGTTGGCCAGCATCGACAGCCCGTCGAGCGTCCGGCAGCCGCGCGCGGCCGCCTCGCGCAGAAAGCGCGTCTGCGGCGGGTTCGGGATCACGTCGCACACGACCGTCTCCGGCCGGAGCGTGGAGAAGTCCACGTTCGGCGCCGACTCGTCCGGCCACAGGCCGATGCTCGTGCAGTTGACGAGCAGCTCCGTGTCCTCCGGCACTGCGAACGGCTTTTCCCAGCCGAGCGCCCGTGCGGACGCCGGCGTGTGTTCGCGCACGGTTTCGGCGATGGCCTCCGCCTTGGCGGGCGTCCGGTTCACAAGCGTAATGGGGCCCGAGCCCGCGAGCGCCAGCTCCACCGCGACGGCCCTGGCCGCGCCGCCCGCGCCCAGAAGGACGACGTTCTTTCCCTCGAACGCGATGCCGGCCCCGCGCAGCGCGGAGACGAAGCCCTTGCCGTCGGTGTTCGTGCCGACGAGCCTGCCCTCCCGCCAGAAGATCGTGTTGACTGCGCCGATGAGCGCGGCGGCGGGCTCCAGCTCGTCCAGGAAGGGGATCACCGCGAGCTTGTGCGGCACCGTGACGTTTGCGCCCAGAAAGTGCAGCGCGCGGATGGCGCGCACTGCGTCGCCCAGCGCCTCCGGTTCGACCAGCGCGCCGTTGTAGAGGTAATCCAGCCCCATTTTTTCGAACGCCGCGTCCATGGCGACGACGGTCGGGTTCTCGTCGATCGGCTTTCCGAAGCAGACGATGTACTCTTTGCGATAGCAGCTCTTTCCCATGGCGATGCCTCCCTGCTTTTTTCTCCATAATACCACGTCCGCGCCCGTTTTCAACAAAAAACGGCGCCCCGAAGGGCGCCGAAGCGGAAATAAAGGACGGGCCTGCGCCCGCGGGACGCTTGACGGCGTTACGCGTTCGCGCGGCGGATATAGTCGGCCAGGTCGCCCGCGTCGGACTCCGCGTAGCGGTCCTCGGGGGGATAGACCGCGCCGCCGAAGTAGATGGACGGGTTGGCGAGCGTGCTGCGGTCGTAGCGCACGCGGTGCAGCGCCGCGTGCATCATCTGCATGCCGATCGTCTCGCGGCACCAGGCCGCGTTTTCGGGCGTGATGCCGCCGCCGGGCTGCACCTGGATGCGGCCGTTCGCGATGCGGATCATCTCGCGGATGGTCTGCGCGCCCTCGGGGACGGTGGGCTTCTGGCCGCTCGTGAGAATGCGGGTCACGCCGAGGGAGATGAGCGACTCCATGGTACCCATGAGGTCGGGCACCACGTCGATGGCGCGGTGGAAGACGGACTCGCGGTCCCCAATGACCTCCAGCATTTTTTTGCAGCGCTCGACGTCGAGCGTGGCGTCCTCGTGCAGAAAGCCGAATACGATCCCGTCGGCGCCGTGCTCGACGAACAGACGGGCGTCCTCGAGCATGGTCTCGAACTCCGTTTCGGTGTAGCAGAACCCGCCCTCGCGCGGGCGCACCATGCACATGACCGGCAGACCCGGCGCGTGTTTTTTGACGGTCAGAAGCGCGCCGAGAGTCGGCGTCAGTCCGCCGTGAAAGAGATCGGAATTAAGCTCCACCCGGTCCGCCCCGCCCTTCCAGGCTGCAATGGCGTCTGCCGCGGAGCCGCAGCAGGCTTCAAACGTGATCGTATTCACCCTGTTATCCTCCTGAATGATGATGGGCCGTTTTGGCAACAGCCAGGCTGGTCCATTATTGATGTATATTTATTATATCGTCCAGAGGCTTGAACTTCTATCAAAATATGTTATAATTATATAACAATCGTCCATTCCGGACAAGGGAGGACTCACAATGAAGCAGCTGAAGCACGAATTGGCCGAAAATCTGCAGTATGACTCTCCGGATTTCCCCCTGCGCGCGATGCAGGGCCGCCTGCAGGACTACCCCAGCAGCGTCATGCCGCCCCACTGGCACAACGAGCTGGAATTCATCCTTCTGCGCAGCGGCTCGGCCGTCTACCGCGTCAACGAGCGGGACTACCGCCTCACGGCGGGGGACGCCCTGTTTGTCAACAGCAACCGCCTGCATTTCGGCTACAGCGCGGGCGGCGAGGACTTCGCCTATTCCGTGCTGCACTTTTTGCCGGAGCTCGTCTCCGACCACGTCGTCCGGCGCAAATACCTGATGCCGCTGACCTCCTCGACGGCCTGCGACGCGGTTTTGTTCCGCGCCGAGGGCGGGGGCGAGACGGAGATCTACGCGACGATCCGCACGCTGATTTCCTTGTATTTACAGCCGCCGCAGGCCTATGAGCTGAACGTTCTGGAACATGTTTACCATCTTCTGCGCCTGCTCGAGGGCCAGAGCGACATCCGCCAGCACATCGACGACGACGCCGTCGCCGCGCGCGTCCGCTCCATGCAGACGATGCTCAAATACGTTCAGCAGCACTACGCCGAGCGCATCACGCTCGACGACATCGCCGCCGCGGGGACGATGTGCCGCAGCAAATGCACCTTCCTGTTCCGCCAGGTGCTGCAGCAGACCGCGATCGAATACGTCCAGTCTGTCCGCCTGCAGAAGAGCTGTGACCTTCTTACAGAGACAGACCTCAGCATGACCGAGATCGCGAGCCGCTGCGGTTTCAGCGGCGCAAGTTATTTTGTCGAGCTTTTCCACCAGCAGTTCGGGATCACGCCGCGCCGGTATCGCGCCATGCTGCGCAGCCGATCCACAAATATCACATAAATCAGGAAAACTTTTCTGGCTATTTTGTCAAAAATCACAGCTCCACTTTCTTCTCCTTTTCACAAGCTTTCGATGAATTTATCAAAATCGGTTGACGAGCCGCCGAAAAGGGAGTACAATGTTGATCAATACAAAAGTCGGCTGCAAACGAAAATCCATTCTGCAGCCGGTGTATGTAAATAATCTAATAAGGAGAAGAAAAATGAAAAAAATGAGCAAGCTTCTGGCGTTCCTGCTGGCCATCGTCATGCTGGTCGGCGCGACTGCCTGTTCCGCGGGCTCCAAGACCACGAGCAGCTCCTCCGCTGCGCCGGCCGCGTCCGCCTCTGCGAGCGCCTCCGCCTCCGCTTCTGCGAGCGCCTCCGCCTCCGGCAGCACCATCCAGCAGGCCGCGGCCACCGACAACAAGTCCAAGGACAACGATCTCGTCATCGCTGTCGAGGGCGCTGCCGGCACGCTTGACCCGCACAACTACACCGACACGAGCTCCATCTCCGCCTGCGGCGGCATGTATGAGTCTCTCGTCACCTTCGACTCCGACCGCAACCTCGTCGGTCTTCTTGCAACCGACTGGGATGTGTCCGATGACGGCCTGACCTATACCTTCCATCTGCGCGACGGCGTCAAGTTCCACGACGGCACCGACTTCAACGCCGACGCGGTTGTCGCGAACTTCGACCGTATCCTCGACAAGAGCAACAACCTGTCCCGTACCAACTCCTGGTACAAGACCACCGGCGATGATTCCGTCGCCCGTGTCAAGGTCACCAAGACCGACGACATGACCGTCCAGTTCCAGCTGATCGAAGGCTGGTCCTCCTTCCTGAACCGCCTGGCGCTCATCGGCATGATCAGCCCGGCCGCCATCGAGCAGTACGGCAACGACATCATGTATCATCCCTGCGGCACCGGCCCGTACATCTATAAAGACTGGGTCAGCGGCGACCATGTCACCATGGTTCCCAACAAGGACTACTGGGGCACCGTGCCCACCGTCGACTCTGTGACCATCACCTCCATCCCCGAAGCCGGCACCCGTACCTCCATGCTGCAGACCGGCGAGGCCGATTTCGTCTACCCGATGACGAGCGACCAGATCGCGGCCGTCTCCGGCGACCAGAACATCACCGTCACCAGCACGCCGTCCAACATTATGCGCTACGTCACCCTCAATGAGGATCTCGAGCAGCTCAAGGACGTCAAGGTGCGCCAGGCCATGAACTACGCCATCGACAAGGACGCGTACGTTCAGGTCATGTACAACGGCTACGCCACCGTCGCCGACTCCGTGTTCCCCTCCACCATCTCCTATTACGAGCCGCAGACCGTCTACAAGTACGATCTCGACAAGGCCAAGTCTCTCATGAAGGAAGCCGGCTATGAGGACGGCTTCGATCTCACCATCTGGTGCGACAACACCACCCAGGAGATCAAGGGCGCGACCTTTATCCAGCAGCAGCTGGCTCAGATCAACATCAACGTCACCGTCGTTCCGTACGACGCCGGCACCATGGACGCCGACATCTACGTCGACCGCGACAAGGCCACCATCCAGATGTGGTACGTCAACTGGTCCGCGTCCGACTTCTCGGCCGATTCCACCGTGCGCGCCCTTCTGTACAGCGGAATGGAGCCCCCTGTGAGCGCCAACACCGCCTACTATGAGAACGACGAATTCGACAAGACCCTCGACGAGGCTCTTGCGACCGCCGATCCCGCCAAGCTGACCACGCTGTACGCCAAGTGCCAGGAGCTGGCCTGGGCCGACTGCCCGTGGCTGTTCCTTGCCGTCGATAACGTTCTGACTGCCCAGCAGTCCTACGTCTCCGGCGTCACCGTGAACCCCGACGGCCGTGTCATGTTCAACGACGCGGTACTGGCTCACTGATCTGTGCTTGTCATTCCCGTGATATAGTATCAGCGCGGGCGCCGTTTTTCAGAAAAAGACGGCGCCCGTTTCCTTAATTTTCGGCTTTCCATATTTCCCCGTTTCTTAAAGTTAGAGAGGAGTTCCCTTTATGCTTCGATATGCGATAAAGCGGATTTTGAGTGCGATTCCTCTGCTGCTGGTCATCTCCTTTATGATTTTCATGTTTATCCATCTGATCCCCGGCGACCCGGCGCGTCTCGTCGCGGGCAAAGAGGCCACCAGCTATGAAGTGGAGATCGTACGAGAGCAGCTGGGACTCAACAAGCCGCTGCTCCAGCAGTACCTGCTGTATATGCGGGGACTGTTCACGCTCGACCTCGGCAACTCCATCCGCAACGGCGCCACCGTCTACGACACCATTGCGCCGCGCTTTCTCCCCACCGTTCAGCTGACGATCCTGGCCATTGTGTGGTCCGTGCTCGTCGGCACGCTGCTGGGCATCCTGGCGGCCGTCAAGCGGGGCAAATTCCTTGACTATCTCAGCATGATCATCGCCATCTCGGGCATTTCGGCGCCGAGCTTCTGGCTGGGCCTCATGCTGATCCAGCTTTTCTCCGTCAAGCTGGGCTGGTTCCCCGTGGCCGGGCTCTCGACGTGGAAGAGCTACATTCTCCCGTCGTTCACGATGGGCTGCGGCGTCATGGCGATCATCGCCCGCTTCACCCGCTCGTCGATGCTGGAGAATCTGAAGGAAGATTATATCCGCACGGCGCGGGCCAAGGGCCTGCGCGAATCCCTCGTCATCCTGCGCCATGCGTTCAAAAACTCGCTCATCCAGGTCGTCACGGTGACCGGCCTGCAGATCGGCGGCCTGCTGACCGGCTCCGTCATGGTCGAAACGGTCTTCGCCATCAACGGTCTCGGAAGACTGCTGGTCGACTCGATCGGCTACCGCGACTACAAGGTCGTCCAGGCCCTTCTGCTGTTCTTCTCGCTCGAGTATATCCTGATCAACCTCATTGTGGATCTGCTCTACGGCGTTTTGAACCCGAAGGTCCGGTATGAATAGGGGAGGTGCGGAACAAATGTCGGAAGAAATTAAAAAAGCTCCGCAGGAACCTGCCGTCAACGAGGCCGAGGCGCTGCCGAAGGCGCAGAACCAGTTCCATTTCTACGTCAAAAAGTTCGCCCGCCGCAAAACGGCGCTCGTCGCGCTCATCTTCATCGCGCTGCTGATCGTCGTCGCCATCATCGGCCCGGCCATCGCGCCCTACGATCCGGCCACGCCGGACTATTCGAGCTACCTGACCGGCCCGACCGCCAAGCACCTGCTCGGCACCGACGAATTCGGCCGCGACGTGCTGAGCCGCATCATCGTCGGCTCCCGGCTGTCGCTCACCTGCGCGCTCAGCGCCGTCATCGTGGGCGCCGCGCTCGGCACGCTGCTGGGCCTGCTCGCGGGCTACTACGGCGGCATCATCGAGTCCATCGTCATGCGGGGCAGCGACATCCTCTTCGCCTTCCCCGATATCCTGCTCGCCATCGCGATCGTCGCCATCCTAGGGCCCGGCACGCTGAACGTCATCATCGCCGTCGCGGTCTTCACGGTGCCGTCCTTCGCGCGCATCATGCGCAGCGCGACGCTGCAGGTCAAAAATTCCCTCTACGTCGAGGTCGCGCGCTCGCTGGGCTGCCCGGACCGCCGCATCCTTTGGGTGCACATTTTCCCGGGCACCATCCAGTCGATGATCGTCAACTTCACCATGCGCATCGGCACCGCGATCCTCGCGGCGGCCTCCCTGAGCTTCCTCGGCTTCGGCGCGGACGTCACCGTTCCGGAGTGGGGCGCGATGCTCTCCACCGCGCGCAACTACATGACGACGGCGCCGCACCTGGTTTACGCGCCCGGCATCGTCATCTTCCTGACGGTCCTCGCATTCAACCTGGTCGGCGACGGTCTGCGCGACACGCTCGACCCGAAGCTGAAGTAAGGGGGCAGAGACATGGAAGATAAGATTCTCGAGGTCAGGCACCTTACAACCGAATTCAAAACCGGCAAAAACACCGCCGTCACCGCGGTGAGCGACGTCTCGTTCGACCTCGCGCGCGGCGAAATCCTGGGCCTCGTGGGCGAGTCCGGCTGCGGCAAGTCCGTCACCTCGCTCTCCATCATGGGCCTGTTCGAGGACACCGCCGGCCGCGTGGCCGAGGGCGAGATCCTTTTCGACGGCATGGATCTCACGAAGCTCTCGAGAAAGCAGCTGCGCACCATCCGCGGCAAGCGCATCTCGATGATTTTCCAGAACCCCATGAGCTCGCTCAACTCCTGCATGCGCGTCGACGCGCAGCTCATCGAGGCCATCCGCCTGCACAACGACCTCTCGCACGGCGAGGCGCGCAAGCGCGCGTTCGACATGCTCGAGGCCGTGGGCATTCCCGATCCGGAGCAGACGCTCCGCAGCTATCCGCACCAGCTCTCCGGCGGCATGAGCCAGCGCGTCATGATCGCGATGGCGCTCTGCTGCGAGCCGGAGATGATGATCGCGGACGAGCCGACCACCGCGCTGGACGTCACCATCCAGGCGCAGATCCTCGAGCTCATGAAGAAGATCCGCGACAAGAACAACACGAGCATCCTGTTCATCACGCACGATCTCGGCGTCGTCGCCGAGATGTGCACGCGCGCGCTCGTCATGTACGCGGGCCGCATCGTCGAGGAGGCCTCGGTGCTCGACCTGTTCGCGAACCCCATCCACCCCTACACGAAGGGGCTGCTGGCCTCCATGCCGCGGCTCGGCGCCGATATTCTCGATCTCACCAGCATCCCCGGCAGCGTCCCCGATCTGTCCGCGATGCCGCAGGGCTGCAAATTCGCGCCCCGCTGCCCGTATGCGACGGCCAGATGCCGCGAATCGGAGCCGGAGCTGCTGCCTGTTCCGGGAGCGGCCGGCCGCAGGTGCCGCTGCTTCCTGTACGGAGCCGACGCTGAAAAGGAGGCAAAAGCATGACAGAGCCCATCGTATCCGTCCGCCACGCCGTCAAGACCTTCAAGGCCAGCAAGGGCGGGCTCGGCAGCAAGGCCAAATTCGTCCACGCCGTCAACGACGTGTCGTTCGACATCCAGCCCGGCGAGACCTTCTCGCTCGTGGGCGAGTCCGGCTGCGGCAAGTCCACGACCGGCCGGCTGATCGACCACCTGATCGAGCCGGATTCCGGCGAGATCTGGTTCGACGGCAAGAATATCTCGCACCTTTCGGAAAAGGAAATGCGCCCGCTGCGCGCCGACGTGCAGATGATTTTCCAGGACCCCTACGGGTCGCTCAACCCCCGCATCAAGATCCAGGATCAGCTGGGCGAGCCCCTGCTGCTGCACACGAAGCTCTCCGCGGGCGAGCGGCTCAAAAAGGTGCAGGAGCTGCTGGAGACCGTCGGCCTCAGCGCCTCGCACGGCGAGCGCTACCCGCACGAGTTCTCGGGCGGCCAGCTGCAGCGCATCGGCATCGCGCGCGCGATCTCGGTCAACCCGAAGCTCATGATCGCGGACGAGCCGGTCTCCGCGCTCGACGTCTCCATCCAGGCGCAGGTGCTGACGCTTATGAAAAAGCTGCAGTCGCAGCTGAACCTGACCTACCTCTTCATCAGCCACGACCTCAGCGTCGTCGAGATGATCTCCGACCGCATCGCGGTCATGTACCTCGGCACCATCGTGGAGTTGGCGGACAAGCGCGATCTCTACGCGCGGCCCATCCACCCCTACACGCAGGCGCTGCTCTCGGCCGTGCCGGAGCCCGATCCCACGATCAAGAAGGACCGCATCCTGCTCGAGGGCGACATCCCCAGCCCCGTGAATCCGCCCTCCGGCTGCCTGTTCCACACGCGCTGCGCCTACTGCACGGAGCGCTGCCGCCAGGAGCGCCCCGAGGCGAAGGATTTCGGCAACGGCCACATGGTCAAATGCCATCTGACGGAAAAGTTCGCCGGGAAATAAGAAAACGCGCCCGCCGGGTTTCCCGGCGGGCGCTGTTTCTTATTTCGCATTCTCCGGGCGCGGCGGACGGTCAGTCCGCCTTCACCCTCGCCAGCTGCAGCGTCAGCTCCACGAGCCCCACGCGGTAGCCGCAGCTGCCGTAATACCCGCGCAGACGTTCGTCCGCGAGCACCAGCAGGGGCCATACGCCGGGCTCCAGGAACATCTTCCGGGCGAGCATCGTGGCGGTCGCGTCAAAGTCGTCGTATGCGACGCGGATGTCCGGCAGCGCCGCCAGCACCCGCGCGAGCGTCGGGTTCTCCAGCGCTTTTTTATCCTGCAGCACGAACACGACGGGCAGCGCCATCCCGCGCAGCTCGTCCGCTGCGGCGAGAAATTCGTTGAGGATGTGCTCGGTCGGCTCCTTGCCGGGGTCGAGCCAGACCAGCACGGTCTTGCCCCGCAGCAGCTCGCCGCACGGCGTCTCCCGTCCGTCCGGCCCGCGCAGCGAGAAGGGATCGAGCGCGTTGCGGCTGAGCATCTGCTCGGCCGAGGCCTCGCGCGCCAGGAGCGGGATTTCGCGCGTCTGCCCCGCCGCCAGCACGAAGTCGTGCAGCCGGCACAGCTGCCCGCCGTTCGGCAGGCGGCGGATCGTGACCAGGCGGTACTGCCCGGGCAGCGAGGGGATGCGCAGGGGGTCGGAGAGCCGTTCGCCGCTCGCGCCCGAGTAGTCGAGCAGCCGCCAGCCGCCGTCGGCCCAGCGCGAGAGCGTGTAGTTCGTCTCGTAGACGAAGCGCTCGTTCTTCTGCGGCCGCAGCACGATGAGACCGCTGTTTTTCGCCTCGTGCACGCCGCAGACCGTGTGGTACGCGCCGCCTGCCCAGTACTCCGCGGCGCCGTCGGCGGGATTCAGCCGCGCGGGCAGTCCCGCCGCGCGCATGGCCGCCACAAAGAGCACCCGGCGGCCCGTCTCGTCGGCGTGGCCGCAGCGCAGCGCCGCGAGCGGCGTGAGCCAGAGCGGGGCGTAGTAGCGGCCCGGGCCGTCCGGGAAGCGCTCGCGGATCTCCTCCATGAGCCGCTGCGGATCGCCCGCGTAGGCGCCGCCGCCGGGGAAGGCTTCGCGAACGGCCGCGCGCCAGGGTTCGAGCATCTCATGCCCGACGCGCGGGCAGAGCACCTCGCCGACGAAGTGCTCGGACTGAGCTGCGCGGGCCGCAAAGTGGTCCTCCAGCACGGCGCGGGAGACATCGCGCCAGTCCTTCGGCGCGAGCGACTGCAGAAGCGCCAGCGCGAGCGGCCGGTCGGCCGCCTGCTGCGCCGCGTAAAAATCATAGAGCTCCGCCGCGTTTTTGCCCGCCGCGCGGAGGATCGCCTCCAGCTCCGGGCCGAACGAGGCGTATTCGGGCTTCCAGCAGCCCGCGAGGCGCGCGAGGCGCATGGCCGCGCAGCGCGCGAGCGTCTCGCTGCTCTCGAGCTGCTGCCCGCGCGTGAGCACCGTGCGGTTGACCGGCGAGGCGGCGGGCGCGGAGAAGTCCACGTCCCGCACCTGCTCCGTGTCCTCGTGCTCCAGCAGCGTGAGCGTCACGTCCAGCGGCTCGTCCTTCAGCAGAATCTCCGTCTCGGCGTGCAGATCGGCGTCCGCCGCCTCGAGATGGTAGCTCCCGCGGCCCAGACGCACGGAAAATTCGCCGCGCGCGTCCGTTTCATTCTGCAGGACCGGCCGCAGCGCCGCCATGTTGAAGACGTCCGCGCGGATCTTCGCGCCCGGCGCCGGGCGGCCGTCCGCCGTCACGGCGCGCACCGTGAGCCGCGTCGTGAGCGCGTAGTGCTCCGTCACGTTGTACAAAAGCGCCGCGCCCTGCCGCTCGGTCTGCTCGTCCGCGGCCAAACAGGGACCGCGGAAATCGAAGAACGTGCGGTAGCACGCGAGCGGCGCGCGGCTCGAGGCGTCGGAGAACCAGCCCCTGTTCAGAATGGGCTCCGGCTCGCAGGCTCCGAAGAAGTACCAGCGCCCGCCGCTGTACGCCTCGACCCAGGCGTGGTTGTCGTCGCAGTGCGCCCAGAGCGGGGCGTAGATCTGCCGCGCGGGGATGCCGACGCTCCGCAGCGCCGTGACCGCGAGCACCGATTCCTCGCCGCAGCGGCCGAGCCCGCAGTTGTAGGAGGTCAGCGGGCTCTGCGTGCGCTCGTCGGTGGACTGATAGGTCATGTTTTCGCCGCACCAGCGGTTGACCTCGAGGATGGCCGCCTCGCCCGCGAGACCCGCCACGCGTCCGGCCAGCTGCTCATAAAAGAATGGGCGGCAGTCGGTCAGATTCTCCGAGTTGACGCGGGGATAGAACACGAAATGCAGGAAGATATCCTCGGGCACGTCCCGGCAGAAGGGGCTCTCCCGCCGCAGCCGGAGCGCGTGGCGCACGAAGCTCTGCAGAAGCGCAAAGTCCGCGCTGCCGGCGTCCTGCAGGGGCAGCGTGCCGTAGGCCAGCTGCAGAAGCGCCTTTTCGTCGCCGGACGTCTGCTCCATGCGCGCCGCGAGCGGCTTTTGGAGGGGGCCGAAGCTCTCCAGCGCCGTTTCCCACGCGCGCCGGGCAAAGGTTTTCAGTTCGGAAGACAGCATCTCAGACCTCTTCTTTCAGCACAATTTTCACGACGGTGTCCACGGGGTCGGGCAGCACGGGGTCGGGGCCCAGGTCGAGGAAGCAGACGTCCGGATAGTCGCTGTGCACCCAGCTCGTGGAGATGGCGATCTCGCAGCCGTTCGCGAGGAAGCTCACGCTCCGGATCTGCTCTTTGCGCAGCTGCGGCAGGGGCAGGGGACCGATGGAATTTTCATAGACGTGCAGATAGACGGTGTTTCCGCGCCGCGTGAAGCGGCCGCAGTCGGGTTTCGGCAGACCGGCCTTGCCGCAGCCGTAGATGCTCTCGCCGTTTTCGCGCATCCAGCGGCCGATCTCGCGCAGCGTCTGCAGGGACTGCTCCGGGAACTCGCCCGTCGCCTTGGGGCCGACGTTGAGGATCATGTTGCCGCCCTTGCTGACGCATTCGACGAGCTTTTTGACGAGCAGTCCGGCGGGCTTGAAATAGGGGTCGTCGCGGCAGAAGCCCCAGCTGTTGTTCGTCGTGACGCAGCTCTCCCAGCAGAGCTCGCGGCCGTTCTTATCCTGCAGGCCCTCGGGCGGGATCATCTTTTCGGGCGTGATGAAATCGCCGTGGTAGCTCGTCGGATGGCCCTCGGCGAGCGAGCCGAAGCCCTCGCCGCTGACCTCCAGCCGGTTGTCGATCAGAATATCGGGCTGCAGCGAGCGGACCATCTGCATGAGCTCCGACGCGTGCCACTTCTCCCCGCGCATTTCGTTGTAGGAGAAGTCGAACCACAGGAGGTCGATCTTCCCGTAGTTTGTGCAGAGCTCGCGCACCTGGCTGTGGAAATACGCGATGTAGTTCTCCCAGCAGCGGCCCTCGTTCGAGGCGGCGGGGTCGTCCCGCAGCGGGTGATAGCGGTCGCCGTAGTGCGGGTAGTCGGGGTGGTGCCAGTCGAGCAGGGAATAGTAGAGCCCCACGCGCAGCCCCTCCTCGCGCAGCGCGTCCGCATATTCGCGGATGAGATCGCGGCCGAACGGCGTGTTGGTGATCTTGTAATCGGTGTACTGCGTGTCGAACAGGCAGAAGCCGTCGTGGTGCTTGGCCGTCAGCACGACGTATTTCATCCCGGCGTCTTTGGCGCTCCTGGCCCAGGCATGCGCGTCGAACCGGGTGGGATTGAACTGCTCAAAATAGGGCTGATAATCTTCGATTGTGATATTTTCGTTGCTCCGCACCCACTCGCCCCGCGAGGGGATGGCATAGAGGCCGAAGTGCAGGAACATCCCGAAGCGGGCGTCCTGAAACCAGGCGATACGGCGCTGATAACGCGCCAAATCAAACGTGTACATAGACCGCGCTCCCATCGTTTTCAGATGGCTCCATCATACCATAGCGCCCCGCCCAATGCAAGAAGCGCGGCGCGCCGGATGGCCGAAAGAAGAAAAAATGCGCGCGGCGGTGGCGCTTTTCCCGCGGATATGGTAAGATGGAGAAAAGCAGAAATGAGGCGATTTTCATGGTGGATTTTGACGGCGCCGGCGAGCGGGCGCTCTCGCTCGCGCGGCAGCTCTCCTATGTCCGCGAGGCGGGCACGGAGCCGGAGCGCCGCGCGGCCGGGACGTTTGCGCGCGAGCTGCGCGTCTGCGCGCTCGAGCCCGCGCTCGAGCCGTTTTCCTTTGAGACGCGCGTGCAGACCGCGGCCGGCCTGGCCGTCACCGCGCCGTATGAGAAGACGTATCCCGTCTCGGCCTATCTCGGCGCGGGCGATACGCCGCCGGACGGCGTGAGCGCCCCCTTCGTCTATGTCGAGGACGGCGACGAGGTGAGCCTTTCGCTCGCGGGCGGCTGCATCGCCATGCGCAACGGCCGCGTCGGCCCGGAGGAATACCGCCGTCTGGCCGAGGCGGGCGCGGCGGGATTTTTAAGCGTCGGCGGCTCGCCCGTCGACGAGGGCGAGGACCGCAGGCCGGTCGACCGCGAGCTGCGCCGCGTCCGGGACGCGAGGCTTCCCGGCGCGAGCATCCACTGTCTCGACGCGCGCGAGCTGCTCGAGCGCGGGGCCTCGGCCGCGCGCCTCACGGTGCGGCAGGAGACCGTCCGGCGGCAGTCGCAGAACGTCACGGCGCGCATCCCCGGCCGCGAGCGGCCGCAGGAGGTCGTCTGCCTCTCGGCGCACTACGACTCCGTGCCAGCCGGGCCGGGCGCCTACGACAATCTCGCGGGCGCCGTGATCGCGCTCGAGGCCGCGCGGTATTTCGCCGCGCATCCGCTGCGCCGCAGCGTGCAGCTCTGCCTGTTCGGCGCGGAGGAGAAGGGCCTGCGCGGCAGCCTCGCCTTCGCGGACGCGCACGCGGCGGAACTGAATAATTATTATGTAAACCTGAACGTCGACCTCGCGGGCCAGCCCATCGGCGGCACCGTCCTCGGCGTCACGGCGGACGAGTCGCTCTGCCGCGCGCTGGGGATGATCCTGCGCCGGGAAAAGCTCGGGGCCTCGATTCAGAACAAGGTCTGGGCCAGCGACTCGAACACCTTCGCGCTGCACGGCGTCCCGGCGCTCACGCTCAACCGCGACGGCTACGGGATGCACACGCGCCGCGACACGCCGGAGCTTCTCTCCGCGTGGTCGCTCGCGCGGGAGATCCGGCTGCTGACCGCGCTCGCCGAGGGACTCGACGCCCTGCCGGACGGCGCGTTCACGCGCGCGCTGCCGGAGGCCATGCGGGAGAAACTGACCGACTATTTTGCAGACTGAGGGGAGACCGCCGATGACAGAGCAGGAGCACAGACCCTTTTTCTCCCGGGGCGAGAGCTGGTATCACCGCGGCTGGGTGCAGAAGGAGCAGACGACGCCCTCGGGCCGCAGACGCGTCCAATGGGTCTACACGGGTGAGACCTACGATCTGCAGCCGCCCGAACAGCGGCTGCGGCTGCGCGTCACGGCCGCGGTCTGCGATGCGCTGCTCGTCGGCGTCTATCTCTGGCTGGCGCTGGGCAGCCAGGCGGGGAACAAGCCCGTCTGGGTGGCCTATCCCTGCGCGTTCGCGGTGCTGCCGCTGCTCTATTTTTCGATGGGTGCGTTCTGGTACGCCTATACCGCGGGGGCCATGACCTGCCGGCGGTATTACGCGTCCGTCAAACGCATGACGGCCAGCGCCTGGATCGGGCTCGTGCTGCTGCTGGCCGCGGCGGCCGGGCAGGCGGTGAATCTTGCCATGTACGGCGCGGGGCTGGACGTCCCGGCGGAGGGGCTGTATCTCGCGGGGCTGCTGTTCTGCTGCGCGCAGTACGCCTGCGTGCTGCGCCTGCTGTGGCAGAACCCCATGACGCGCACGGATCCGTAGGGACGCGAAATGCGAAGAAAAGCCCCCGGACGGTTTCGTCCGGGGGCTTGGAGCAGGATACGGGAATCGGACCCGCCTCCTCGGCTTGGGAAGCCGATGTACTACCGATGTACTAATCCTGCGTGTTTTTATTCTACCATCCGGGACGCAAAATTGCAACCGTTTTCTGTCGTGTTCCGCCGCGTCTTTGTTGTCCGCCGGTGGACATTTCGCGCCGGCCGTGATATAATCTGGACATCTTTTGCGAAGGGAAGGGTATGCGCCCATGGCCCGTAAAAAAACCGCCGCGCCCGCCAAAAAGGCGGCTAAAAAAGACAATTCGGCGCTGATGTTCTCGATTTTCGGCGCCGCGATGTTCCTGATGCTCCTCTGGCTGGTGCTCTCCAACACAGGCGCCCTCAAGCACATCGGCGACAAGAAGCTCAAATTCTCGACCGACGGCCTCACCGAGTACCAGAAGGTGAGCTGCTACGACGCCGCGAAGGTCTACTACGGCTACTCCGTCTACTACAACAGCGAGGACGGCGGCACCGCCCGGTTCGACTACGACAAGAACAACAAGCTCTCCCTCGCCTCGTATTACAACAAGGAGGGCGACTCCGTGCGCATCCTCTCGGCCTCGAGCGGGGACTTCACGAGCGTCACGGACTACACCTACGAGTACGACGGGCACGGCAGCAAGGTGAAGTCCGTCTCGACCTACGGCCGCATCAGCGACGGCTACATCACCTACGACAAGCCCGGCGACCCCGTGACCTTCGAGTACGAATACGACGCGCAGGGCAACATGACGAAGCGCTCGCGCACGGGCCCCTCCGGCACGAGCGTCACGACCTACAAGAACGCCTACGACAGCGCGGGCGCGCTTGCGAGCGTCGAGGTCTACGACAAGGACGGCGCCATGACCCAGCGCACGGTCTACCGCGCGGACGGGAGCAAGGACTCCGTCGAATCCTACTCCGAGGGGCAGCTCGCGGAGCTCGAGCAGTTCGACGAGCACGGCAACATGACCCAGCACCTGTTCTACAAGGACGGCGAGCAGGACGTCGGCAACGGCAGTCTCTATACTTACGACTACAACCCGGACGGCTCCATCGCCGTCAAGTACGACGCCACCGACGACTCCTCGAGCTACAATTACTACTACGTCTACGAGTACCCGAAGGCGTAGCGCGCATACGAAAAACCCAGCCGCGGCCGGAGGTTTCGCCAGAAACCGTCCCGGACGCGGCTTTTTTATGCACAGTTTCCCGCTGGGGTAACATAATTATCCACATTTCCACATGGTTCTCCACATTTTGTGCCGCTCCCGCCCCGTCTGCTACAATTTCTTGTGTCCGCGCGCCCCGCTTCGCGCGATTTCTTGCATCCGGGTTTCTATGATGGAGGCAGAGTGATGTAAAGAGGGGTTTTCCGATGCCGAAGACAAAAAGCAAGTCGCTTCTGGAGTCCGGGCGGGTCGTGTTTCTGCCGGTGGCGGGCATCCGGCCCAACCCGTCGCAGCCGCGCCGCGTGTTCGATCCCGCGGGGCTGCAGGAGCTGGCGGCGAGCATCGCCGAGTACGGCGTGCTGCAGCCGCTCACGGTGCGGAAGTCCCCCTCGGGGCTGGAGCTCGTCGCGGGGGAGCGGCGGCTGCGCGCCGCCCGGCTCGCGGGGCTGGGCGAGGTGCCCTGCCTTGTGATCGCGGCCAGCGAGGAGCAGTCCGGCCTGCTCGCGCTCGTGGAAAATCTGCAGCGGCGCGATCTCGACTTCATCGAGGAGGCCGAGGGGCTCGCGCGCCTCATGCGCCTCTACCATCTGAGCCAGGAGCAGGCGGCGCAGCGCGTGGGCAAGAGCCAGTCGGCCGTGGCGAACAAGCTGCGGCTGCTGCATCTGCCGGGGCCGGTGCTGGCCGCGCTGCGCGGGGCCGGGCTCACCGAGCGGCACGCCCGGGCGCTTTTGAAGCTCCCGGACGAGCCGTCGCAGCTGCGCGCCGTGCAGCTGGCGGCGGAGGGCGGCTGGACGGTCGCGAAAACCGAGCAGTATATCGACGCGCAGCTGCGCCCCGCCCCGCCCGCGAAGCGCGGGCTGGCCCCGTTCCGTCTGCGCGACGCCCGCGTTTTTCTCAACGGCGTGCGCCACCAGCTCGAGCTCGCGCAGGAGCACGGCGTCGACGCCGCCTGCGAACAGGCGGAAACGGAGCGGGAAATCGTGCTGACGATCCGGATTGCAAAAAAATGCACCTGAAAGCAAAGATTTTCTTGCGGAAAAAATAACTTTCTGGATTGAAAACGGAGAGAAATATGGTATAGTATATATTTGTCTCTGGAATCTAAAAAGAAGTTAGGAAAGTTATGGGGCAGGGCATAGGACTGCGCTGTTCCGCAGGAAAGGGGTTACACAATGTCTCACAAATATGTCTATCTGTTCTCAGAAGGCAACGAAAACATGCGCGCGCTGCTGGGCGGCAAGGGCGCGAACCTGGCGGAGATGACCAATCTCGGCATGCCGGTGCCGCAGGGCTTCACGATCACCACCGAGGCCTGCACCCAGTATTACAAGGACGATCGCCAGATCAACGCCGAAATTGAGGCGGAGATCATGCAGTACGTCGGCACGCTCGAGGAAATGACGGGCAAGACGTTCGGCGATCTCTACAATCCGCTGCTTGTGTCCGTGCGCTCCGGCGCCCGCGCCTCCATGCCCGGCATGATGGACACGATTCTGAACCTGGGCCTCAACGACGAGGTCGTGGTCGCATTTGCAAAGAAGACCAACAATCCCCGCTTTGCCTACGACTCCTACCGCCGGTTCATCCAGATGTATTCCGACGTCGTCATGGAAGTCGGCAAAAAATATTTTGAGCAGCTTATCGACGAGATGAAGGAAGCCCGCAAGGTCAAGCTCGACACCGAGCTCACCGCGGACGATCTCAAGGAGCTGGCCGAGAAGTTCAAGGCCGAGTACAAGGAAAAGCTGGGCGAGGACTTCCCGCAGGATCCGAAGGTCCAGCTGATGGGCGCCATCAAGGCCGTGTTCCGCTCCTGGGACAACCCCCGCGCCATCTACTACCGCCGCATGAACGACATCCCCTCCGACTGGGGCACCGCCGTCAACGTGCAGTCCATGGTCTTCGGCAATACCGGCGACACCTCCGGCACCGGCGTCGCGTTTACGCGCAACCCCGCGACCGGCGAAAAGAAGCTGTTCGGCGAGTTCCTGCTCAACGCCCAGGGCGAAGACGTCGTGGCCGGCGTCCGCACCCCGCAGCAGATCGACCAGCTGGCCAACATGATGCCCGAGGTGTACAAGCAGTTCACCGACATCTGCGCCAAGCTCGAGTACCACTACCGCGACATGCAGGACATGGAGTTCACGATTGAAGACGGCAAGCTCTTCATGCTCCAGACCCGCAACGGCAAGCGCACCGCCGCCGCCGCCATGAAGATCGCCTGCGATCTCGTGGACGAGGGCATGATCACCGAAAAAGAGGCCGTCTCCATGATCGAGCCGAAGAGCCTCGACGCGCTTCTGCACCCGACCTTCGACCAGGCCGCGCTCAAAAAGGCCAAGGTGCTCGGCACCGGCCTCGCCGCCTCTCCCGGCGCCGCCTGCGGCAAGGTCGTCTTCACGGCCGAGACCGCGACCGACTGGGCCAAGAACGGCACCAAGGTCGTACTGGTCCGCCTCGAGACCTCCCCGGAGGACATCGAGGGCATGCACTACGCGCAGGGCGTGCTGACCGTCCGCGGCGGCATGACCTCCCACGCGGCCGTCGTCGCGCGCGGCATGGGCACCTGCTGCGTCTCCGGCTGCGGCGCCATCAAGATCAACGAGGAAAAGAAAGAATTCGAGCTCGGCGGCAGGCTGTTTAAAGAGGGCGACTACCTCTCCATCGACGGCACCACCGGCAACATCTACGGCGAGAAGATCAAGACCGCCGCGGCCAGCATCTCCGGCGACTTCAACCGCATCATGAACTGGGCGGACAAGTTCCGCAGCCTGCAGGTGCGCACGAACGCCGACACGCCGCACGACGCCGCGCAGGCGGCCGCCTTCGGCGCCGAGGGCATCGGCCTCTGCCGGACCGAGCACATGTTCTTCGAGGCCGACCGCATCCGCGCCATCCGCGAGATGATCGTCTCCGAGACCTCCGAGCAGCGCGAAAAGGCGCTCGAGAAGCTCGAGCCGATGCAGCAGGGCGACTTCGAGGCCATCTACGAGGCCATGAAGGGCCGTCCCGTCACCATCCGCCTGCTCGACCCGCCCCTGCACGAGTTCGTCCCGACCGACCCCAAGGAGATCGAGGATCTCGCCAAGGAAATGGGCCTCACGGTCGAGCACCTCAACCATGTCATCTCCGGCCTGCATGAATTCAACCCGATGATGGGCCACCGCGGCTGCCGCCTCGACGTCACCTATCCCGAGATCGCCAAGATGCAGACCGCCGCCATCATCAAGGCCGCTCTGGCCGTGCGCTCCCGCCGTCCGGCGTGGCGCATCGTCCCGGAGATCATGGTCCCGCTGGTGGGCGAGGTCAAGGAGCTGGCCTACGTCAAGTCCGTCATCGACCAGGTCGCGAGAAAGCTCATCAAGGACGCCGATTCCGATATGGAATACAAGGTCGGCACCATGATCGAGATCCCGCGCGCGGCGCTGACCGCCGACGCCATCGCGGAGGAGGCCATGTTCTTCTCCTTCGGCACGAACGACCTCACGCAGATGACCTTCGGCTTCTCGCGCGACGACGCGGGCAAGTTCCTCGCGTCCTACTACGACCGCAAGATCTACGAGTCCGATCCGTTCTCGAAGCTCGACCAGGCTGGCGTCGGCCGCCTTGTCCAGATGGCCTGCGACCTCGGCCGCAAGACCCGCCCGGACATCAAGCTCGGCATCTGCGGCGAACAGGGCGGCGATCCCTCGACCGTCGAGTTCTGCCACAACATCGGCCTGAGCTACGTCTCCTGCAGCCCGTTCCGCGTGCCCATCGCGCGCCTCGCCGCCGCACAGGCCAACATCAAGAACCCGAGAAAGTAAGACCCTCCGCATAACGACAAAAAACGCTGCCGCAATTTTTTGCGGCAGCGTTTTTATCTCAGCGTTTATTTTCCCCGGACATGGCCGGCGGCAGCCGAAACGCGGCCGCGCGGTGCGCTCACCGGTTCGGCAGGATGAGCGCGAGAAATTCGACCGGCTCCGCCGTGTCGTTTTCAATCGAGTGCGTGTTTCCGTCGGCGCAGAACTCGGCGTCGCCGGGGGCCAGACGCTTTTCCAGGCCGTTTTCCGTCACGCGCGGCGTGCCGCGCAGCACGACGTAGGCCTCGGCGTTCCGCACGTGCGCGTGCACGCCGATCGACTCGCCCGGGCGCAGCGTCACGGACGCGAACAGCTCGGCGCGGTTTCCCAGCTCGGCCGCGGAGAACAGATGGTGAAACGCCGGGTCTCCGTTTCCGCCGCGCAGGGCGTGTTTTTCCTCGTTGAGCATCTCTTTTTCCGATTTAAACATGGTTGTTTCCTCCAACGCGATTATTTGTGGTATTTGGTGCCCGCCTGGATGGACTCGGCGCGGTAGAGCTGCTCGAGCGCCATCACGCGGAACAGGTGGTGCGGAAAGGTCATGCGCGAGACGGACAGCCGCTCGTCCGCGGCCTGCTTGACCGAGGGATCGAGCCCGAAGGACGAGCCGATCACGAACGCGGCGGCCGATTTTCCGCCGCTCTTTACGGCGGCGAGCCGCTCGGCCAGCTCCTCGGAGGAGCGCTCGCGGCCCTCCGGCGTGAAGACGCAGAGCCACGCGCCCTTCGGCACGCGCGCGGCGATGGCCTCGGCCTCGCGCGCGAGGCCCTGGGCGATCTCGGCGGGGGAGGGGTTCTCCGGCAGGCGCGACTCGGGCAGCTCGACGAGCCTGAAGTCCGCGAACGCGCGCAGCCGCTTGGCGTACTCCTCCGATGCGGCGAGGTAGAACGGCTCCTTCAGCTTGCCCACGCAGATGAGGGTGATCGAAAACATGGCTTCGCTCCTTTCGGGCGGTATGACCACAGTGTAATCCACCGCGCCCCGTTTTGCAAGCGCGGCAGGGCCAAAACGGGCTGTTTTCGGCTCCGGCGGTTGATTTTCGCGGCCGGATGGGGTATGATTGTACAAGCGTTTGCGGCCGGAAGTCTGTGCTCCGGCCGGTGGGGAGCGCGCCTGCCCTCCATTTGAGCGATTGAAGGAGATTTGCACATGATTATCACGCAAAAGAAGCCCATCGAGGAACTGATGGGCCTGATCGGCGACGCGAAGCGCGTGGCCATCATCGGCTGCGGCAGCTGCGCCACGGCCTGCCATACGGGCGGCGAGCCCGAAATTGCGGAGCTCAAGAGCTATCTCGAGTCCAAGGGCAAGACGGTCGTCGCGACCTCGGTCGCCGACTACTGCTGCATGAACCTCGGCGTCAAGGGCAAGGTGCGTCCGCTGACCGCCGCGCAGCCCGACTGCATCGTCTGCATGTCCTGCGGCGACGGCGTCCAGTGTGTTGCGAACAACGCCAATGTTCCCGTCTATCCCTCCAATAATACCATGTTCCTGGGCGAGGCCGTGCGCTTCGGCCAGTGGGAAGAGGCCTGCCATCTCTGCGGCAACTGCGTGCTCGGCCAGACCGGCGGCATCTGCCCCATCGCGCACTGCGCCAAGTCCCTCGTGAACGGCCCCTGCGGCGGCCAGAAGAACGGCAAGTGCGAGGTCAACCCCGAAAACGACTGCGCGTGGATCAAGATCTACAAGCGGCTCGAGGCCATCGGCCAGCTCGACAAGCTCGCCCAGACCCGCGACGACAAGGGCTACCAGGACGTCGCCTATCCCAGAACCGTCAGCTTAAGGGGGAACAAGTGATGAGCGTGCTTCAGAACGTACTCGAATCCGGCAAATTCGGCGTGACCGCCGAAATGGCCCCGCCCAAGGGCTTCGACTTCACCGAGCAGATGGCCTCCGCCGAGGTGCTGCGCGGCAAGGTCCACTCCGTCAACGTGACCGACATGCAGTCCGCCAGCCTCAAGGCGTCCTCGCTCGGCCTCTGCATCCACCTCAAGCAGGCGGGTCTTGAGCCCATTCTGCAGATCACCGGCCGCGACCGCAACCGCATGGGCATCATGGCGGACGTGCTCTCCGCCGCGTCCTTCGGCATCGACACCATGCTGGCCCTCACGGGCGACCATCCCGTCGTCGGCGACTGCCCCCAGTCCAAGCCCGTCTACGATCTCGACTCCGTCGGCATCCTGCGGATGCTCACGAAGATGGAGCAGACCAACTGCGACTGCGGCGGCAACGAGCTCACGGGCCCCGCGCCGAAGTTCTACAAGGGCGCGTCCGTGACGCCGCTCTACGAGCCGCTGTTACTGCAGATCAACAAGCTGCGCCAGAAGGTCGACAGCGGCGCCATGTACATCCAGACCCAGGGCATCTTTGATCTCGACATGTTCAAGCGCTTCCTCGAGGTCGTCGAGAAGTCCGGCATCAAGACGCACATCATGGCCGGCATCATCCCCCTCAAGGCCGCCGGCATGGCCAAATACATGAACGAGAACGTCCCCGGCATCGCGGTGCCGCAGGAGATGATCGACCGGCTCGCGGCCGAGGCCGCCGTCGGCAAGGAAAAGGGCGTCAAGGGTCTGCCCGCCAAGCTCGGCATCGAGATGGCGGCGGAGATGATCGCCAGGATCAAGGATGAAAAGCTCTGCGACGGCGTGCACATCATGGCCATCGGCGCCGAGCGCAACGTCCCGGCCATCCTCGAAAAGGCCGGCGTCACAGCGGAATAAGCTCAGAGGGCCGCGGGAGCGGCCCTCTTTTTTGCGCCGGAAAACAGGCGGCGGCGCGGCTTGACGCTCCGCCGCGCCGGGCCTTTTCGGGCGGGGAATATCCGCGCGAACCGCCCGCCAAAATAATTTTAAGAATTTTTCTCAAAACCCCTTTACAAACGGCGCAAGGTGTTGTATACTCTAAAACGTAATAAGAATCATTATTGTTTTGGAGATATCCTATGGAACCTGTCAGGAAACACAGCCGGAAGCGCGACGCTATTCTGACGTGTCTTCGCGGCACCACGGCGCATCCCCCCGCCGAATGGGTCTACAACCAGCTCAAGCCGGAGATCCCGGACTTAAGCCTCGGCACGGTCTACCGCAATCTCGCCCTGTTCAAGCAGGAGGGCATCATTGATTCGGTCGGCACGGTCGACGGGCTGGAGCGCTTCGACGGACGCACCGATCCGCACTGCCACTTCGTATGCCTGGGCTGCGGCGCGGTCGAGGACGTCGAGACTGCCGAACTGCCGGAGGAGCTGTTGGCTGCGGCCGGACACGAGACCGGAGGCAAGGTCACGGGATACCGCCTCAACTATTATGGTTTTTGTAAAAAGTGTCAATCCAAGAAAATTTAATGATAAATATGGAGGCTAATCACATGAAAAAGTTCGTTTGCAAGGTTTGCGGTTACATCTACGAAGGCGAAAATCCCCCCGCGGAGTGCCCGGTCTGCCATGCCAAGAGCAACATGTTCGAAGAAGTGAAGGGCGAAATCAAGCTGGCTGCCGAGCATGAGTTCGGCGTCTACGAGACCACCGTTCGCGACAACGACAGCGTCTCCGCTGAAGATAAGGCTTATATCCTCGAGCAGCTGAAGGCGAACTTCGCCGGCGAATGCAGCGAAGTCGGCATGTACCTCTGCATGGCGCGCGTCGCCCATCGCGAGGGCTATCCCGAGATCGGCCTGTACTGGGAAAAGGCCGCCCATGAAGAGGCGGAGCATGCTTCCAAGTTCGCCGAGATGCTCGGCTCCACGCTCGAGCCCAACATGAAGGCCACCACCAAGGACAACCTCAAGTGGAGAGTCGACTGCGAGTTCGGCGCCACCCAGGGCAAGTTCGATCTGGCCAAGTGCGCGAAGAAGAACGGCCTTGACGCCATTCACGACACCGTCCATGAGATGGCCCGCGACGAAGCCCGTCACGGCAAGGCTCTCCAGGGTCTGCTGAACCGCTACTTCAAATAAGACAAGGCCCGGCGGGGAGTAACTCCACTCCCCGCCGGTTTTAAAACTCAAAAAGAATAATCAGAAAGGCGGCAGCACCATGGGAATCCTGCAGGGCAAGACAGCGATTATCACCGGCGGCGGCAAAGCCAGTCTCAAGGACGGCGGCGTCGGCTCCATCGGCTACGGCATCGCGACCGCTTACGCCAAGGAGGGCGCGAATCTGACGATTACAGGCCGCAACGTCAAGAAACTCGAAGCGGCCAAGGAAGAGCTGGAACGGCTCTACGGCATCCGCGTCCTGGCGGTGCAGGCCGACGTGAGCGCGGACGGGGACAACGAGGCGTCCGTCCGGAACGTCGTGCAGAAGACCGTCGAGGCGTTCGGACGGATCGACGTGCTCGTGAACAACGCCCAGGCCTCCGCGTCCGGCGTCACGCTGGCCGATCACACGCTCGACCAGTTCAATCTGGCTATCTATTCGGGGCTCTATTCCGCGTTCCTCTATATGCGCGAATGCTATCCGTATCTGAAGCAGACGCAGGGCAGCGTCATCAATTTCGCCTCCGGCGCGGGACTGTTCGGCAATTTCGGCCAGTGCGCCTATGCCGCCGCCAAGGAGGGCATCCGCGGGCTGACCCGCGTGGCCGCCACCGAGTGGGGCAAGGACAACATCAACTGCAACATCGTCTGCCCGCTCTCGTTCACGGCGGCGCTCGAACAGTGGAGCGTCCTCCAGCCCGAGGCCTACGCGAAAAACATCCACGGCATTCCCATGGGCCGTTTCGGCGACCCGGAAAAAGATATCGGCCGCGTGTGCGTCCAGCTCGCCTCTCCGGATTTCAAGTACATGTCCGGCGAGACGCTCGAGCTGCAGGGCGGCTCCGGCCAGCGCCCGTAAGGCGCCGATCACTTACGAAAGGAACCGCGCGCTCCATGCGCGGACCGGATCTTCGGAGCCGGTGCTTTTGAAACATGACTAAAGTCAGGATCGACCCCGGCGTCTGCGGCTTCACGACCATCGTGACCGCCGAATCAGACGACGAGCAGGAAGTAAAGCTTCATGTCGCCTCCGGCTGCAAGGCCGTTCAGGAGATGATGAAGGCTCTGGGCGAGGACTTCGACGCCTATGAGCTCTGTCTCGTAAAACCCGGCAAGGGCCCTCTCTTCGAGTACGCGTCCGAGCATTTTCCCATCCACGTCGGATGCCCGGTATTTTCCGGCATCATCAAGTGCGTGGAGGCGGAGTGCCATCTGGCGCTGCCGAAGGACGCCGCGATCCATTTTGAAAAAGCTTGATCCCTCCTCCCTTAAAAGACGCGCGCCCGGGTAAAACCGGGCGCGCGCCTTTTTATGCCGGACTGCCCCGCAGGGCTTTTCAGAAAAAACTACACGCCGCAGATCGTGAACTGCGGGTCGGTCAGAAAACACGTCCGCGCCCAGGCGTCAAGCTCCTCCACGGCCTGCTTGACCTCGGGCGAGAGCTTGGCCGCAGCCTCGCGGAGCCGGTGCCACTCGTCCATCGTCACGGGCGTGAGCCCGTAGTAATTGAAGTGCGGCAGCGTCGTCTGGAAGAGCTGCCAGAGATTGAGGTCGTCGAACACGTCGGCGTCCAGATAGATCGAGTCGTTCAGCCAGTGTTCCTCGCCGGTGCCTTTCTGGAATTCAAAGTAGGCGTCGCCGGTTCGCTGATCGTTGAGACAGCAGTATTTCATGGTTTCGTTTCCTCCTGTGCGGGCGGTATTTCTATCATGGTTCCCATTATACCATTTTTTGCGCTAGGCGCGCGCCCAGAGCAGCAGATTATTTTCAAACTGCGCGGTGACCCGGCCGGTATCCAGCAGCCAGGCGAGATAGGAGCGGACGGTGCTGCCGACCAGCGCGTACTGCTCAAAGCTCATGCTCAGATCGTACGCCTCAAAGAGCTTCTGCAGAAGCTGCTCAAAGCACAGCGGCTCCCGGCAGAGCGCGGTGATCCGCTCGGCGATCTCGTGCACCTTGTCGATGTTCTGCTGCGCGAGCGGGGCGATCTGCTCCGCGGCGGGGGCGTGCGCGGGAACGAACTGCCGCGCGGTCAGGTTTTTCACGGTCTCCAGCGTATCGAGGTAGGCGGCGACGTCGTAGACGAACCCGATCTGATATTTTTCGAGCGTCTCGGCGCTGGACAGGCAGTCGGCCAGATAGACGACGTCATCGGCGTCCCGGTAGCCCACCATGTCGAAGAAGTGGCCCGGCAGCGGCAGGATCTCGAACCCGTCCGGCAGGCAGCCGGGCGTGAGCGGCTCCGCGTCGCTCTCCTGCGCCAGCAGGAATTTGTGCCGCAGCGCCTTCGGCGGGAAGCCGCCGTAGAGAAAGCTCGGCTCCAGGACCGGATGCCTGGTGAAGCTGCACTCGATGCCGGGCGCATAGACTTTGCAGCCGGTCTGTTTCTGCAGATACGAATTTCCGCCGATGTGGTCGGCGTTGGAGTGCGTATTGTAGATCGCAGTCAGATGCCAGCCGTTCGCGTCCAGAAGCTGGCGCGTCCTGCGGCCCGCGTCCTTGTCGCTGCCGCTGTCGATCAGGCAGACGTCCGTTTCGTTCAGCCGGACAAGGCCGATCTTGGCGGGACTTTGAATATAATAGCTGTTTTCAGCCACCTGCGTCAGCTCAAACATCGCGTTCTCCCTCTGATTCCTCAGTACAGGCACCGCCGTCTCCGCGCGGCCTGACTTATTTTATGATGGTAACTTTTTCATATTCTGTTCCGGGGTTCTTCCGGACCGCTGTTCCGGCCTTGGCATCCGAGCCGCAGCCTGAAACACCCTGAAATCAAGGTTTTCGCGTTTCCTGCTCCGTGACCCTTGACAAAAGCACTACCGTCTCAACATGAGTATCACTGTCCAAACTCAACTCCATATCATCTTCAATAATCGGCAGCTTGAACTTGATGGACTTGAGCCACTGACCATTTGGCTGGCGTTCGGAATAAATCTGGATTTCCGAGACCAGTTCTTCGATGAACGTGCGTTTCTCATCCTCGTTCATTACATTATACAGCCGTTCAAAGTAAATCAGGGCCTTATAGATATTTTTACCCGTTACTTGCTCGGACTCGATAGCACTCTTTTTGGCCTTGGCTTCAATGAGCAGCGCTTCCAACACCTCTATTTTATCATACATCCTGTACAAGCGGTCATCCAAATCCGTTTTTCTTCTGGAATAGTGTTTGTCATCCGGGTCGAGGCTGTCAATTTCTTCAGCAAGCTTATTTTTTGTGGAATAGCTTTGGCGAAGCTGCTTCTCGTAATTGCCAATCTCCTGATCGATGGCAGTAGTATCCACCTCCATATTGATTTTTTCCTGCATCATGGAGGCAAAGCGGGGATTGCCGACCAACTTTCTGAGAACTTCCGCTACTGCCTCATCCAGCAGTTCTTCCCGAATCTGCTTTTTGTAATCACATTTGTGTCCGCGGTTCATAGTGCGGTGCTTGCAGGCGTAATAAAAGAAATCCTTATATCGCGTGCCATCGCTCTTGTGCTTGATGCTCACATTGCTGTACATGCCTGCGCCGCAAACCGGGCATTTGACGATGCCGGAAAGCAAGTGCGTACGGGTATCCTTTGCCTTATTCACCTTTTCGTACTTTTTTGCCTGCGCCGCAAGCTTAATCTGTGCCTTTTCCCAATCCTCAGGGGAGATGATCGCGTCATGCAGTCCATCGACAAGAATGTAATTGTCCTGCTCTACCAGATGGTAATCATTCCGCGTGCCATGCACCTTTTCTGTTTTTCGACGTCCATACGCAATTTTCCCGCAATATACCGGATTGCGTAGAATCTTTCGGATCAGTGCCGAATCAAACAACGGATTTTTCCCGTTCTGTCGGGCAAGCTTACGAATCCCGTGATCTTCCAGATACTTTGTGATTCCATTGGCTCCAGTGTTGGTATTTAGGTATTGGTCGAAAATGACCCGAATAGCCGCGGCTTCTTCTTCGTTTATTTCCAGCATACCATTCACAAGCTTGTAGCCGTAAGGTGCAAAGCCGCCGTTCCATTTTCCCTCGCGGGCTTTCTGAAATCGTCCCTCCATAGTTTGGACACGGATGTTCTCGCGTTCAATTTCTGCCACAGCCGACAGCACAGAGATAATCAGCTTACCCGCATCCTTGGAGGAATCAATCCCGTCCTCTACGCAGATCAGATTGACGCCGAAATCCTGCATGGTTTGTAAGGTGGACAGCACATCGGCAGCATTGCGGCCAAAGCGGGAGAGTTTGAACACCAGTACATAGGAAACGCCGTCTTTGCCGGTCTTGATGTCCTCAATCATATGGTTGAACTCAAGACGTCCCTCTATTGATTTTCCGGACTTTCCGGCATCCTCGTATTCTCCGGCTATCTCATAGTCGTTGTACTCGGCAAAGGCTTTCATTTTTGCCTTCTGCGCTTCCAGCGAAAAGCCGTCAACTTGCATGGCCGTTGACACTCTTGTGTAAGTATATACTTTGACTTTTCGCGTGCTCATGTTTTTCAACTCCCTATGTATTGCCCTCATACTCCGGGATGAAGTATCATCCCGAAGCATGAGGTTTGGACTATCATCTCACGTTTGCTATTATATCACGCAGCATGATCGTCAGCAATATCTTTCTCGAAATTTGTTGTATCAATTTCATTTGTCTTTGTGTCTTCAGAAGCAGATTTGGGATCAGGCATGGAATCAAAGTCCAATACGTCTGCGTATTTTGCAATCACATTGGACAAAAAATTCGCAAGCGAGCTCCACTCATCAACGTTCTTCAAACACATTCGCCTCCTTCCCTCGTTTAACTGAGTTATTCTTATATGCTGACAGGACCTCTGGCGGGACACTCTCCAAGAGAGCGACAGCCGCATCGTAATCGCGCTGAAGCTGGATAGTTGCCAGTTCCTTGATGACGCTGCCTTTGCTTCTTTCTGCGAGGGCAGCGTTTTCGGACGTCAATTCCTTGTTTTCGGCGGCAAGTGCCTTGTATGCGCCCTTGAACTTTTTCATCTGCGTATCCATCTTCGCCACGTTGGGGATGTATTTGTCCAGCAGGGCGGCGATCTCGGCGGTCCTCGCTTTGGCGTTGAGCGGGTTGATGCCGTTTAGCAACTCGTCCAGCTTCTCCTTTTGCTTCGTCAGGCGGGTCATTTCCTTGAAGAGCCTCGGCGGGATATGGTCGCGGCCCGTCTCGCTGGCGCTCTCGCCGCGCTCAAAGTCGGGGTATTTTTTGACCATGTACTTCCAGAACTCGTCCTGCCACCAGACCAGCTTCTTGCGGTTGCCCACGATGTCCTTGGCGCTGAGCCGCCCGTCCGGGGTCAGTGGAACAAAAGAAAGGTGCATATGGGGCGTTTTCTCGTCCATATGCACCACGGCGGATATGATTGTTTTCGGGTCCTGATGAGCCTCAATGAAAGTCAGCGCATCCTTGAAAAATGCCTTGACCTCGTCTCGCTTCTTGCCCTTGAAAAACTCCGGGCTGGCGGTAATGAGTGTTTCCACCACCCGCACACTGTCCTTTCGCGTCCGGCAACCGGCAGCGGATATCTGCTTCTCAGCCACGGCGCGGTATTTGCCCTGAGGCTCGACCAGATGATAATTGAACTTACTGCGGGAGATATCCACGTCTGGATTACTGGTGTAGCTCTCCTTTGTGCGCTCGTCGTGAGCCTCAATGCGCCCGATCTCCGGGCCTTTGTACTTGGCGAAGCGCATGATGGCAAACTGAGCGTTGCTCATTAAATATCCCTCCGTTTCTGCCACACGAGCTCATAGCCCAATACCTCGGCCAACTGCACGGCCTCCTTATAGCGCAGACTTTCACGGCGTAGCTTTCCGGAGAGATTGGATACGCTGTCCGACCAACCGTAGTCGTCTGCGAGCCTGTCCACCACCTCCTGCATGGTGAACCCGGCGCGTACAATATAAGACTTGATTTCGTTTCGAGAACTCATTTCATCCTCCAATTTTCAGTTTTGAGCGCCGCCTGTGATGCGTTGCTCACAGGGGCGTGCTTTGAGTTTCGCTGATTTGCATGACATTGCGCGAAACCGCGAAAGCTTGCGCTGTTTCGCATATCCCGTGCGCGTTACAGAGAAGCGCCGACAGGCAAACAAGCGGCACAAAAACGTGCGTTTCTTCGCGGATTTCACATGGTTTGATTTCTATTGCCGATTTTCGGGGCTTTTCCCGCTGCGGAACTGCAAAACTGCCGTACGTACCGTACAGTACGTACAGCGGTTTTCACGTTCAGAAGCATTTCAGGAACGACGGCTTTGCCAGTACCTCAATACCGACGAAGCCGCGCACCCGCTTTCCACCTGCATAGATGTTGTTGGTTGCCTCCACGTTGTAGAGCGCCTCGTTCTGCGAGAGCTCGGAGCTGAGGCGATTTGCAGACATGGGCTTGCGGACGTTGTCCTCGCACCAGAGCTTGTACGCCTCGTAGAGCGCCTTGGAGCTTGTCTCCATGTCGGCCTTGAAGCGGATGTAGCCCTCGGACTGCAAAAACTCGATGACGTTGTTGCTGCTACGCTTGACGGTCTCCACGTTTTCCAGTGCCTTGGGGCTGATGGTGAACTTATAGCTGTTGGCGATCAGCCGGTGCAGCCCCTCCAGACACCAGAGGAAGATGCCCTCGCGCTCCGAAATCAGCTTTTCCGCCAGAAAGGGATCGTCGGCCCGTCCTGCCGGACGGTCCTTTGTCGTCAGAACGATCTGCCGCCGAAAGAAGCCGTCGGACTGGTCGTGAAGCGCGGTCAGCGCACCGTTGCCGAAGCAGAGGAAGCGGACATAAAGCTGACTCTGGTAGCTCTGGAGGCCCTTGCGCTCCATGTCCATCCGGCATTCGGAGGTCACAATGGACTTGATGTAGTTGGTCTTGGGCAGGGCGCTCAAATCCATGTCGTCATCCACCATCAGGAGTTTGTTTTCCAAGTCGGCCCGGCTGAACCGGTTGTTCTCAACCTTTTGGATGCTTGTCGTATTCATACTGCCGTCGAGGATAGCGTTCATCACAAGCCCGATGCGGCTCTTGCCCTCGCCGCCGCGCCCGATGAGCATGAGCATCTTCTGTCCCTTGGTTGTGGGCAACAGGCAGTAGCCCAGATACTCCTGCAAGGTAGGAATGTCCTCTGCTGCCAGAAGTTCAGACAAAAAATGCAACCACTTTTCAGGCTGCGGAGCAGTGGGATCGTAGGCAACGGTCAGGCGGTTGTTGCAATAGGTTTTCTCCGGGGAGAAATGCCCGTCCATAAAATAGGTGCCGTTCGCGACATGAATACGGTCTGTCTCGATGGGCTGCGGCAGGGCGAAGGCTTGGAGCTTGATGCTGGCAAGCAGATTTGTGACCAGCTTGGATAAGCCGGAGGTCACGCAGCCGCGTATCTCTTCCAAAATGAGATTGCCGATCTCGCCCTCGTCCTCAATGACGCCATCCAAGGTGAACAGTCGTCCCCGGACGCATTTCATGGGGTACTTGGTCAAGAACTCCTGACAGAATAAAAACTCATCTATGTGCTTGCCATCAAACCAGACCGGCCATCCTGACTTAAACGGCGAGATCTTCGTGTGGCTCAAGTTCATCCGCCTCCTGTCTCAGCCGCCGCACGCGGCTCTGTAATTTTTCAAGTTTCCCAGTCTCTGCCAGCAGCTCCACAAGCTCTGTCCGCTCATAGCCATCGCCGGATGTGAGCACATCGATGTAATACTCATACTGTTCGAGCTTGTGACAGGCCTCGATGAAACGATCATCCGGCACATCGTCAGGTGTGCTTGGCGAGTACCGTGACTTCCATTCCTCCAACAGCCGCACATAGTCCATACAAACAGAAAAGCACAGCCGCTCCGTCTCCCGGAACCGCTGTGCCTCTTTCAGTCTTGATGGAATTGTCGTCGTCTTTTGTCCCGTGTCGTCTGTATGAATGCCGAAGTCCGCCGCCAGTCTCTGCGCCGCGTCATAGAGCCGACAGCCAAACAGCTTAGCGGTGAAGTCGATCACATCCCCATGCTCGCCGCAGGCATAGCAATGGTAGTGGTCGTCCGCAATGAACAGGCTTGGGTGCCGATCGTTGTGAAACGGGCACAGTGCCATACCATAGTGGTTGGGCTGAACGCCGTACCGCTCGGCGGCATCACGTACGGTAACTGCCGCCTTAATGCTTTCGTAGATATTCGTGTTCTCATCCTCCTTGTTTGATTCACCATTTTCTGATATAATCAGTTCCGAGAGAAACAGTCGCTTTTTGATACCTCCTATCCAGAGCAGCTTGCTTGGCTCATCGTCCTCTCATATATAGGAGAAACCAAGGCATAAAAGCGGAACTGTTTTTGAAAAATATTTTTCCGGAGGTGAATCTGGTGGACGAGATGCTGTTTGACCCCGCCGATGACGAGTTGCCGGATGATACCGAGGAGCTATATAGAGAGCAATACTTAAATGAGCAAGCCGATGAGCTTGAGAAAAGAATAGAACGCGATGAAGAACGGTTTCGAGAAAGAAATAAGCCAAAGCTCAGTCCGGAGCATGCCCAGCTTGCCCGCATGACCGCAGTCACCGCCAGAGAAAGATATGAGGATTCCGCGAGAACGCCGGAGGCCTTTCAAACCGTCGTTGCTATCTGGGATAGGATGGACGCAAATCGGGAGCGTCGTGAACGCTATCGGGAGGTTTTGCGCGGCGATTTGCCGCTGGATTATCGCAAGAAATACGATAGTGCTATTTTTCCTTCGCACTATATGAATCCGACTGTTCAGCAGTTAAGTCGGGGCAACTTTCTGGACTTTCTATTTGACTGCCCCTATGAGATGCATGAACTCACTGCCGATGCGCTCATTTCAAGGTCACTTTATAAGCTCAAGGACGAGCACAAAGAGCTGTTTTATTTTCTTGCGATCCGACTGTACAGCGCAGCGCGCTTTGCCGAAATGCGTGGGCAGACAGACCGGAATATTCGAAAGGTGCGCAGTACTGTGATGAAAAAGCTGCGCAAGCCTCTGTATGAGCATCTGAAAAAATACGATACGCTCACCACGCGCGAACGCGAGTTTATAGAATTGTACGAAGCAGAAATGGACAAGGCCAGAAAAAAAGACGGAGGCACAATATGAAAAACCTGTTTGAACACGTCAGCTCCTACTGGGTTCGATATAGCGAATACGAGTGCCGCAAGGCAACCGATGGAAACGAATATGTCATGCCTGCCAAAGGTACGAAACCCGAACCGTTTGACCCGATCAAGGACGCGGAGAATCTGGTTCTGGAAGCGCTGAACGTTGGTATGCTCTGCATGAACCGGGCCAGCGGCGCGGCAATCAAAAAGGCCGTGATGGAGTTTATTTCTCATTATGGACTTCTCGGCCTGATGACAGCGATCCCGACCACCCCGACCTTTATGGATTATGATTCTGTGTATCTGCTCAAAAATCAATTCATCCGGGATGAAGTCATGGACACGGAAAAATATCTCGACTTGTTTCAACCGTTTGGAAAACTGAAGGTCATTAAGAAAGGCAAGGAGTCTCGCTGGGATATTGATGACCGCACGATGATCGCGCTGGCGATGACCTTCCGCGAAAAGCCGATGGCGCAGCAGATGTGCTTCATGCGGGAGTACGGAGAACGGTATGACTGGCTCGTAAAACAGTTTAAGGATTGGGCATTCGCATTTTCCTCCAGCTACCTCTACTACAAGGACTACGGGGCTCTGGACGAGGACACGCGCAATCTTTATGGGCTGGGTATAGCGGCCTTTGACGGAATCGCGCCGAGCTATCATATCGAGCTGCGGGAGATCCCAACCATCGTATGGGACTATCACTCGCTGCTTTTGGCAATTCAAATGATGTTCAGCTTGATGCTGACGGACGATAAAAGCACAATGAAGATATGCACGAACTGCCGCAAGGTTTTCCTTGCCAGCAGGCCCAACGCGCTGTTCTGCAGCCCCGGGTGCAAAAACCAGTACAACGCGAACAAGGGCAAAACAGAGGACATGTAAACGTCGCTGCGGCGGAACGAGAGACGATGGACGTGGGTTTTATATACCGTTTGTTCCTTCTCCGCACGAACACAAATCTGCTCCCTACCGTTCGCAGTTTTGTATCCGTGCTACTGACACGAAAAAGTGTCTGTCCGTACACAATGCGTTGTGCCGTCCAGCCCCTTTCCCGCGTCAGCCGGAACAAAGGTATAACACACTAGACTTTGCCGAAGCAAAATCGTGTGCCAACAGGACGCTTCTCGCCCCTATTGGATGACCCCGAGCCAAAGGGGGTTCCCCTTTGGAAGCCCCTCATTTTCTCGCATTCGGATAGCCACATCGCAAAATGCTTAGCGGCTGCCGATGCTTAAAAATAAAACCGCTGCAACTTCCATCTAGCATGGTGATGAAAGTTACAGCGGTTTTGCTGTTTCATTGCGCTTGTTGGGAAAACATATTGATCCGAGAATCTGATGTTTGGAAATCGCAGTTCAAATATGGAAATAATTACAAATAGCTTATCGCTACCCTATAGCTATCAGAGAAATGCTGTTATTCACAAAGGAAACAACGGCATATGCTGTATTTGTAACGGTTGCATTGAATGCGTTTTTGGCTGAAAACTCAGTGGCTATGAACAGATCTCCAATCTCCACCCTTGCTGAATTGTTTACTGATTTAAGGGCGTCGTTCAGTTCCGTTTTTTGGGCCTCTGAGTATATAATATGGTAAGTTGTCTCAATATGATCATACGATTTTTCGTCATTCAGATTTTCTTTTATTAAGGCAGTAAGCTCTTTGTGCGAGCCGTCCCAGCCGCTGAATTGGTCATCAACCCAAGAATCATACGAATCCAGACGTGTCTGCGCTCGATCCTCTTGAATTAGCTCGGGCGCAACCACAAATTCCTCGCTGTACTCTGTAGTTCCGGACTTGTTCGGGTCGCTAAGGTCGCCAAACGCTGTAACGACATTTGAGACATGGTAGTTCTCACCATCATACCGCACATCCAAATCGGCCCTTTGCTCATTCCCAAAGCAGTTCTCATAGCGCAGCTGCTCGACATGCCAGGTCTCCTCATCCTTAGCAGTCCATTCACCCCAATCTTTTACGCCTATATAATAATCAAAGAAGTTACCGGATGTATCCGCATAGCTGTGAAATTTTGTTTCGTCAAGCGTGTTTCCATCAGGCATAAACACGTCTATCGCTACGCAATAGTTCGTAATGGCTACCACCGCCGCACGTTTTGCCATTTCTTGTGGCAATACCTGCTCCAACGCATTCATCATTGCTGCCGCTTTTTCGGCAGCGGCGGCTTCAGCAGCAATCCGTTCCTCTTCTGCGGCCTGCGCTTGCTGTTCCGCCAGTAGCTCTGCCGTTATATCCTCGACTGTAACCTTGTCGCTGTGGCACGATATTTGATATGATATCTCCATATCACGATCCACCATCAGAGACACCTCGCCCTTTACGGACGAAGACTCAGTGTTTTTAAACGTGAGCGTGTTCGCTCCAGGCTCAAGATCAAGTTCAAAATCCTGATCGACGCCGTGCGTCAATGTGCCCTTGGTTTCACTGTTTACGAGCAGATCTACATCGTATTTGCTAAATATCAAATTCGATATAAAGTCAACATGAATTGTTACGTGATACGGTTCAAAAGCGTGATACCGAATGATTACGTCATCGTATTTGTCAAATTCTTGTCCTGCTGTAAAGTCGGGTTTTCCGCCAATGGAAATGGATTCGATGGTGTCAACTCTATCTGCTTCCGTACTTTGTAAATCTTCTACTTTTTCGACTTCAACGCTCACAAAACCTGCGCTGCTAAAATCGCTGTTTATGCCTGCATAGGGTTTACCAATGCAGTCTGACGATCCATATGGTGCTGAAGCAGTTGTAATTACAGCAGGTGTGTTGGTTGCGCTTGGAGTTTGTGAATCTGTTGGATTATTAGCAGGCGAATTTGCCGGCTTGTTATCCCGTCCCAATGAATAACTCATGACATTCAGGGCGGTGAACAGAATTGCCAAGGCCAAAACCAGATACTTAGCCCATTTCTTTTTCTGAGCGAGCTTAATTTTTTCTTTGTGCATCAGTAGGGCTACAATTACTCCGGAAAATTGTAAAGCTGAGAGAAAAATCGGCAATGCTTTACCAGTAGAAATGGCGATAATTAGGAGTATTGCGATAATAACTATCGAGACTACTGAAACTTTGCTGAACAAGTCTAATCCACTCCAAAATGATTGAAGTTTTGACTTGCGTTTTCCACCGCTTGTATTCTGTTGCGCCGAAGCGCTCTGATACGACTCCTCATCAGGTGCTTCTGTTAATACACCGTTTGCTATTGAGTCATCTGCTGTCTGTGAACTGTCAGATACCTTGCTTTCGATTTTTGCACCGCAGAACGAACAGAACTTTGAGTTATCGCTTAAGTCAGCCCCGCACTTAAAACATTTCATTTTCTCGTCTCCTTGATTTTTCTTATTCTGCGGTAGGGATAGGCGGCGTAACCAAGCCTTTAAGCTCATATAGAGAAGAAGCCTTAACCCATTCAGGCATTCCGGCTTTCCAAACCAAACTGTCCGAAGTGATCTGTCCGTCAACAGCCATTTGTTTCAGGGTAGCCATATCAAAAGGCCCTGCTGCCTGACCGTTCACAGCGACATGATATGTACTTGCAGGGATAGGCGGAGGAACCACTCCCGGTACAGGCTGTGCGTTCGTACCCGGCATCATATTGTTCATCGTCCCGGCAATATTTTGACCCACCGCGCCGCCGACAGCCATTCCAGCCATCATTGCGGCCGGGTTGAACCCGGCTCCACCACCGCCGAGGTCAACGCCACCAGCGCCATTTGCGCCCATCTGCCCCAGAGCATTTGCCCCGGCAACGCCGACTTCAGCCTGTTTCTCAACTTGAAAAGCGCCTATGTTCGAGGACTGCGTTTGTTTATGCTGCGCATACTGGCCTTCCTCACGCTGAATTCGCAATCTTTCAACATAATCCGTTGTTTCAGCCTGCACTTTTGTTGAGGCAACGTCCTTTGTTACGGCCATGAGCTGTCTGTATCCGTCGCTGGTTTTATCAATTTCGATTGCACCAATATCCGTTCCGGAAACAACAACGCCGAAGTATTCCTTCAGTCGCTCACCGATGTCATATTCAATAACATCATTGATCTGAGCGGTCTTTGTCTCAATCTGGACTAAGGGGATATTGTTCGTCGCCGGAGCATTTGCAACGGTATCCTTCATGTAACGGGTAACCGCATCCCGTATTTGCTTCTGGAAGTCGTCAAGATTGAAGCTGTTCAGCCTGTGCAGCTTTATAAACTCGCGGTAGTCGCCTATTTTGAAGCTGATTGTGCCCCTAACGGCGACAGGAACGCCAAAATCGAGAAACCGAGGATCATACACATCGAAGAAAGGAACTCCAAATCGCACTTGAATAATCTGAGCAAGGTTAATGAAATATACCTCAGTTTGAAACGGTGTACCGCCATCGTAGGCCAATCCAATTAAACTGGCGAGAATGGGAAGGTTCTGTGTGTCAAGAATAAGATCGCACGGGCCTTCAATGTACTCTTGAACTGTGCCGTCATATTGTGCGTAAACGAATACCGCAACTTCACCGTCTTTAACACGCAGTGAAGACCCCCAGCGAATTGCGTTCTCGCGATTATTTCTACCAGATTGAGAGCCTGTCGGATGCCATTTCCAAATCAGATATGAAGGCTCATCGCAACGAATTTCATCCATAAAACCGCCAGCAGCAGGCTTTGTAAATATTGGCATAATAATTTCCCTCCAACATAATTATTTGCGCTTGGTTGTCTTCACCATTTTCAGCATGCCAACTATAGAAATAATCAATGCTATTGAAGCAAACATAATGGTTGCTACACTTCTTGAACTATCCATAGAATCTCTTGAAATTATCGGAAGTAAAACTCCAATTATCAAAAAGATAACACTTGCTGCTAATGTTGCCAAAGGAGAAATAATGCCCGAATCCTTTTTTCCTGCAAGAATTGAACTAACTACCAAAATGACACATGCAATAATTAGAATAAAATTTGCGCGAGAACTGTCCATGCCGTGGTTACCTATTAAGCCAATTATTATAGCTACCACTAATAGCAAGACAGAGATTATTGAGCCAGACATGCTTAAAACTAATTCAATTTTGTATTTCCTTTTTTCTGTTTCATTCTGTTCCTGAAGTTGCATTTGAATTTGATTATATAGATTTTTGATTTTTATAAACTTCGCATCGTTACCATCAAACACCAATATTGATTTGTTATACACCTGATCCAATTTGCTTTTCCATGCCTTGCAAATTGCTTTTTGCGGATTTATATTTGATATTTCGCTACTAAGAATACTCACATCTATATTCGATGAAGCAAGTGTTACAAATTCAAACAAGTCTTCTTTTGTATTAGGGACTGGAAAACTTGTAATTAAACTAATCACTTGTTCATCTGTTTTGCTTATATAATTATTCTTTCGGTCAGTCCTTTGAGATTCGATTTGCTTTAATTGTTTTGCAAATTCGCTTATCGATTTTGAAACCTTAACATTTCTCAACTCATAACCGCAAGCCGGACAAGTAGCCACAAATGATTCTATTACTTCTCCGCAATTTGGGCATTTAAGTATTTCGCCTGCATAATAAGTTCGCCTTTCAGTATTCGGCTCGTTAGCGGTAGTGTCTCTTTGCGAGTATGATGCACTTTTGCTATTTGGTTTGCAAGGATCAGATTCGTGTTCAAGCCGCGCTCCTGTATTGCTTTCTGAGGACGTAACAGGTTGCTCGACAACCTCACCGCAGATTTTACAAAAGCGTGCGCCGGTGTCCAACTCACTTCCGCAGTAAGAACAGAACCTCTTTTTTCCAGCTTGTGCGCTTTGCGTGTTCGATTGAGATGAATTTGTTTCCATCTGCTACTCCTCCAAAAATCCTTATTGTTGCTCAGTAGTATCCCTCATACTTGGGAATTTTCGCTTTCCATTCGCACGGCGTCACATATATCTCCGATATTACAATCCAAATACTCACATATGCGTAAGAGAACCGATAGTGCCACTTCTTCATTTCGGCGCATTTTAGTCATTGTTCCTGTTGCGATGTTCAAGTCTTTTCTTAGCGTAGCTGGAGAGATATCCTTTTCTATGAGCATTATCCACAGCCGTTTATAACTAATTTTCATGCGCTACCCTCCGAATCAAATACGCCTCTTATATTGTACGCGATAATACGCAGCAAGTCAATAAATATCATCTAAGACATGGCGAATATTCGCAACTTCTTGCGATGAAATGCGTAAAAAGCCTCCGCAATGTCTTTCGACAATGCGGAGGGATATTCTCAATCAAGAGGGCTGTATTCTGTGACAGATTTTAGATATAATTCCGGATTACCGCTTAGAATAAGCTCGGCGCAGGCAACGGGATCATTGTAAATCAACCAATCCAGTTCAGACCGTTGATACCTATTATCGGTCACTTCCTTTTCAACAGCAACAGTATCAACAGCAATCAACGTCCCATCGGAATACTTCAGTTCAACACAAGCGTTATCCATGTTGAACTCACAAGATATCAATGTTTTCATTATATCCTCCGTCGTTTATCCTAGATCATCCCAAAATGCTTGAATGCTTCTGTTATCGCCGCTTCCTTCTCCGGCATACACTGCGGCTGTTTGGAATCCTCTGATTTAGGTAAATTGTAGTTATCTCGCTCGATGATGCCATATTTTCGCTTTGTCTGGGCAATGTTCAAGTGCGTGACGTTAAGCCCGGTCTGTTCCTTCACGTATGCCTTAATATCCTCATATGTTGCCTTGCTCTCGGCAGCGGTCAAATCCATCTCATCAAGATTGAGATTGACCTCAATATGGTGCTCCGCATGAAGTTTGGACAGTAAACATACCGTCTCCACATGTGCGCAGCGCGGGAAGAGATCGAAGGCCTCGGCTCTCTCGAAGCGGTAGTCCTCCGAGAGCAGCTTCACGTCGCGCGCGAGCGTGGCGGGGTCGCAGGAGACGTAGACGATGCGCCGGGGCGCCATCGCGCGCATGGCCTCGATCACGTCCGCGCTCACGCCCTTGCGGGGCGGATCGACGACGATGACGTCGGGCTGGGTGCCGCTTTCGGCGAAGCGCCGCGCGGCCTCGCCCGCGTCGGCACAGAAAAACTCCGCGTTCGGGACGCCGTTGCGCTGCGCATTTTCGCGTGCGTCGGCGATGGCCTCGGGGATGATCTCGACGCCGACGGCCTTCCCGGCCTGCGCGGCCAGCAGCAGCGTGATGGTGCCGGTGCCGCAGTAGAGATCGAGCGCGGTATCGTCTTTGGTGAGCGCGGCAAACTCGAGCGCCTTTTCATACAGCCGCTCGGCCTGCGCGTGGTTGATCTGGTAAAAAGAGCGCGGCGAGAGCCGGAAGCGCAGGCCCAGCAGCGTGTCCTCGATCCAGCCGGGGCCGCAGAGCGTCTCAAAGCGGTCGCCCAGGACGGTGTTCCCGTGTTTGTCGTTGAAGCAGAACACAATCGAGGTCGTCTCCGGCACGGCGGCGAGCACCGCGGCGACGAGTTCCTTTGGCGCGGGGACCGAGCGGCAGAAGCCCACGACGCAGACGAGAATCTGCCCCGTGGCGGCGCCGAAGCGCACGAAAACATGGCGCACGCAGCCCTTGTGCGCGCGCTCGTCATAGACGCTCACGTGGTTTTCGGACATCCAGGAGAGTACGGCAGCGCGGATGCGGTCGGCCTCGGGCGGCTGCAGGCGGCAGCGCTCCACGGCGATGACCTCGTGCGTGCGCGCACGGTAGAAGCCGCAGACGGCGCGCCCCTTCTGGTTCGCGGCGGGATACTGCGCCTTGTTGCGGTAGCCGTCCAGCGCGGGTGCGCCGGTGATCGGCAGCTCGCGGACGGCCAGTCCGCCGATGCGCGTAAGCGCGTCCAGGACGCGCTGCTTTTTTAAGGATAATTCTTCCTCGTAGTCCATCTGGCGGAAGTCGCAGCCGCCGCAGGCCGGGAAGTACGGACAGTCTGGCTCGATGCGGTGCGGCGAGGGCTCGAGCACCTGCTCGAGCTTCGCATGCGCGCAGGTCTTCCCCACGTTGACGATGCGCAGGAGGCATTCCTCGCCCGCGAGCGCGCCGGGGACAAAGACGGCCTCACCGTCCACGCGGCAGACGCCCTCGCCGTCCGAGGTGTAGCCCGTGATGCGGGCCGTGCAGCGATCCGATTCCTTCAGCATAGCGTCCTTTCGTTTCACGTGAAACAATCAGTTTTTCTCGGTGCCGGTGCATTCGCCGGTGGCGGGATCGAACGTGTCGACGCGCGTGTGCGTCTCGGCATCGGCCGCGCCCGCGTAGTTCACGCTCACGCTGAGCGTCACCTTCAGGCTGCCGTCCGTCTGCTCGACGGTGTAGGTGCCGGAGAGCAGGCCGACCGCGCCCAGGTCCTGCGCCTTTTTATAGACGTCGGTCTGCGTGTACGAGATCATCTGCTGCGCGACGTCCGCGTAGAACGTGTTCAGCTTGTCCGCGATAGACTTCGGCGCGGAAAATTCCGGGAGCGTGAAGGAATAGCTGGAGACCTCCTCCACGTCGCCGACGTAGGATTTGTCAGTGTACTGCGCCTGCTCGGCCTGCGCCTGGCTGCCCGACGCGCTGGCCGAGACAGCGCTGCCGGCGCTCTGGGACGCAGAGCCCGCGCCGGCGGCGGCGCCGGAGGACGAAACGGACTGGGAGACGGACTGGGACGAGCTCTGGATCTGCGCGCTGCCGGAGGGCGCGGGAGACTTGGCACAGGCGGCCAGCGAAGCCGCCAGAAGAACGGCCGCCAGGGCCGCAGCTGTTTTTTTCATGGGAAATCACCTCTGGCAGCATTTTAACACAGAAAAAAGGCCCTGTAAAGGCTTGCCCGCCGTGCCGGGGTGCGATATACTGTTGGAGCGACAGGAGGAATGAACATGCTGAACTACGACCACTGCACCCTCTGCCCCCGGCACTGCGGCGTCGACCGCACGCGAGGGCAGCTGGGCTTCTGCGGGATGCCCGCGGGCATCCGCGCGGCGCGCGCGGCCGCGCACTACTGGGAGGAGCCGGTGATCTCCGGCTCGTTCGGCAGCGGCGCCGTGTTTTTCTCCGGCTGCACGCTGCGCTGCGCGTTCTGCCAGAACACCGTGATCTCGCAGGAGAATTTCGGCACGGAGGTCTCCTCCGCCCAACTGCGGGAGGTCTTTGAAAAGCTGATCGACGACGGCGTGCAGAACATCAATCTCGTGACGCCGACTCACTTTCTGCCCTCCATCCTGCCCGCGCTCGAGCCAAAGCTGCCCGTGCCGGTCGTCTACAACTGCGGAGGCTATGAGTCCGTGCAGACGCTGCGCGAGCTGGAGGGCAAGATCGACATCTATCTGCCGGACTACAAATACAGCAGCGCCGCGCTCGCGGAGAAGCTCTCCCGCGCGCGGGACTATCCCGACGTCGCCGACGCGGCCATCCGTGAGATGTACCGCCAGGTCGGCCCCGCCGCAGTAGAGGACGAGCAGCTGAAGCGCGGCATGATCGTGCGCCACCTCGTCCTGCCCGGCGAGATCGACAACTCGCTGGGCGCGCTCGACTGGTTCACCGCGGCCTTTCCCAGGGGTGACGTGCTGTTTTCCCTCATGTGCCAGTACGTGCCGATGGGCCGGGCCAGGACCATGCCGCCCTACGACCGGCACGTGAGCGAGACGGAATACGACGCGGTTTTGTCCTATCTCGAGCTGCTCGACATCGAAAACGGCTACACGCAGGACTTTTCCGCGGCCACAGCCGACTATATCCCGGATTTCAACCTCGAGGGGCTGGAAAATTGCAAAACAAACGTTTGATTTTTACACCTTTCCGTGCTATAATGAGAAAAACCAGTGCGGAGGTGCGCCATGGCACGGACAAGCAACAAGCGTGAGGAGATCCTGCAGTTCCTTACGAAATTCGTCGCGGAAAACGGCTATGCGCCCTCGGTGCGCGAGATCTGCCAGGCTGTTGGCCTGCAGTCGACCGCCACGGTGCATTATCACCTGAACGCCCTGCGCGACGCCGGCCTCATCTCCATGGACGACATGAAGAAGCGCACGATCTCCCTGCCCGACTCCCGCCGCGCCGACCGCATCCCGGTCGTCGGCGTCGTCACGGCCGGCCTGCCCGTGCTCGCGGTCGAGAACATCGAGGGCTATCTGCCCTGGGAGGGCGAGCCCGGCTGCTTTGCGCTGCGCGTCCGCGGCGACTCCATGATCGGCGCGGGCATCCTCGACGGGGACAAGGTCGTCGTCCGCCCGCAGTCCACCGCCGAAAACGGGGAGATCGTAGTCGCCCTGCTCGACGACTCCGCCACGGTCAAGCGCTTCAAGCGCAGCGATCGCGGGGTCTGGCTCATGCCGGAAAATCCGAATTTCCAGCCGATCGACGGCCGCGAGGCCAAGATCATCGGCCGCGTCAAGGCGGTCATCCGCAATTACTGAGAGCTCCGCTCCGCCGCCCGGTGTTTCACGTGAAACACCGGGCGGCTTTTATTGTTGCAATTCCTCCCGGATGCGTCTATAATATGTTTTGCAGTATTTTAAAGGGGGCGCGCCATGGGCAGGATCATCGCCATCGTCAATCAGAAGGGCGGCGTGGGCAAGACCACGACGGCCGTCAACCTGACCGCCGCGCTCGCACAGGCCGGCAAGAAGGTGCTGCTGTGCGACTTCGACCCGCAGGCGAACGCCACCTCCGGGCTCGGCTTCGACAAGAGCGAGGCCGTCTGCACCTCCTACGACGTCGTGATCAACGGCCGCCCGGCAAAGGACGCCGTCGTGCACACCGACTACGGCGATCTCATCCCCTCGTCCGCGGCGCTCTCCGGCGCGGGCGTAGAGCTGGTCGGCGTCGAGCACCGCGAGTTTGTGCTCAAAAACGCGCTCGCGCCGCTCCGGGACGAGTACGACTACCTGTTCGTGGACTGCCCGCCGTCGCTGGAGCTCCTGACGCTCAACGCGCTCTGCGCGTCCGAATCCATTCTCATCCCCGTGCAGTGCGAATATTTCGCGCTCGAGGGGCTGTCCGACCTCATGCAGACGCTGCGCGCGGTCAAGCGCGTGCTGAACCCCAATCTCGACATTTTCGGCGTGCTGCTCACCATGTACGACGGCCGCACCAATTTCTCCGCGCAGGTCGCGGAGGAGGTTCGCCGCCACTTCCCCGGCAAGGTGTTCGCCGCGGTCATCCCGCGCAACGTCCGCCTGGCCGAGGCGCCCAGCCACGGCGTCCCCGTCTCGGCCTACGACCGCTTCAGCCGCGGCGCCGCGGCGTACGAAAACCTGGCAAAGGAAATCCTGAGCGCGGAGCGTTTTTCGCGCAGATAAGGAGGAACCGATATGGCAACGCAAAAGGGGCTCGGCAAGGGACTCGGCGCGCTGCTCGGGGAGCTGTCCATGCAGGACCCCGGCCCCGCGTCCGGCGCGATCCTGCTTCCCCTGCAGAAGGTGGAGCCCAATCCCCTGCAGCCCCGCAAGAGCTTTGACGACGAGGAGCTGGCCTCCCTGGCCGACTCCATCCGCCTGCACGGCATCATTCAGCCGCTGACCGTCCGCAAGCTGCCGAACGGTTTTTATCAGATCATCGCGGGCGAGCGCCGCTGGCGCGCCGCCAGGCTCGCGGGCCTGGGCGAGGTGCCCGTCGTGATTCTCGAGGCCGACGACCAGAAGGCCATGGAGCTGGCGCTCATCGAAAACCTGCAGCGCCAGGATCTCAACCCGATCGAGGAGGCCGAGGGCTATCAGCAGCTCATCTCCCAGTACGGCATGACGCAGGAATCCGCCGCCGAGCGCGTGGGCAAGTCCCGCCCGGCCGTGGCCAACGCGCTGCGTCTTCTGAGCCTCTCCCCTCCCGTGCGGGAGTTCGTCCAGTCCGGGCGGCTTTCGGCGGGACATGCCCGCGCGCTTCTGCAGCTCAAATCCCCGCAGGAGCAGCTGGCCGTCGCGCAGAAGGTGCTCAATCTCCAGCTGTCCGTGCGGCAGACGGAGATCATGTGCAGGAACCTGTCAAAAACTGTAAAACAAAAGCCGCCCGCGCCGCTCGCGGTGGACTATATCGCCGAGTGCCAGAAGGAGCTCTCCAGGAAGCTCGGGCGCGGCATCCGCATCGTGAACGGCAAGCGTAAGGGCCGCATCGAGCTGGAGTATTATGGCGAGGACGATCTGCAGCGGCTGTACGACGCGCTGCAGCATCTGCCCGGAAAGGAGAAGCATCCATGAGCGAGGAAAACAACAAGCCCGCCGAGAACGAGGTCTCCCAGTCCGCGCCCGAGGCGCCGGAGCCCGCCGAAAAAAAGCCGCTGAGCGACAAGAAAAAAACCGCGCTGCTGCGCTACATGGCGATCCTGTTCGCCGCGGCCTTCGTGCTGGTGCTGGTCTCGCTCGTGCTGCAGATGCACAACTCCCAGCAGACCATCTCCGAGCTGAACGAGACAAAGTCCAACGCCCTCACGAACGCCGAGCAGCTGCAGGCGCAGAACCGCGAGCTGCAGCAGGACAAGACCGACCTGCAGAGCCAGCTCGACGATCTGCAGAAGCAGCTCGACGATGAAAAGGCCATGAACGAGGATCTGCAGAAGGCCAGCGACGATGCCGAGGCGCAGCTGACCGCCACGCAGGAGGAAAACCAGCGCGCGATCGACTACACCAAGGAGGCCTACGACGCCCTGATGGTCGCCGTCTCCGCCACCACGAAGGAGGGCAACGTCACCTACTCCAAGGCGATGGATTCCCTTAAGCTGCTGCACATCTACCTCTCCGAAAGCGCCAGCGAGATTTATAAATCTCTGCTTACTGAATAATCGAAGGAATTGGTTGAAAGATGATTGATATTAAATTACTGCGGGACAATCCCGATGCTGTCCGCGAAAACATCCGCAAGAAATTCCAGGACGCGAAGCTGCCGCTCGTGGACGAGGTTATCCGCCTCGACCAGGAAAAGCGCGCCGCCATCCAGGAGGTCGAGCAGCTGAAGGCTGCCCGCAACAAGCTCTCCAAGGAGAACGGGCCGCTCTTCGGCCGCCTCAAGAAGTGCGCCGAGTCGGAGAAGGCCGAAATCCAGGCTCAGATCGACCGCAACAACGCGGCCGTCAAGCAGGACGACGAGCGCCGCGCCGCGCTCGACGTCAGGACGCAGGAGCTCGAGGCGAAGATCCGCGAGATCATGTACACGATCCCCAATATCATCGACCCCTCCGTGCCCATCGGCCCGGACGACACCCACAACGTCGAGGTCGAGCGCTTCGGCGAGCCCGTCGTGCCCGATTTTGAGATCCCCCACCACGTCGACATCATGGCCTCCTTCCACGGCATCGACAAGGACGCCGCCGGCCGCGTCGCGGGCATGGGCTTCTACTATCTGCTGGGCGACATCGCCCGCCTGCACGAGGCTGTGCTGGCCTACGCGCGCGACTTCATGATCGACCAGAAGCACTTCACCTACGTGATTCCGCCCTTTATGATGCACGGCGACGTCGTGCGCGGCGTCATGAGCTTCCCCGAGATGGACGCCATGATGTACAAGATCGAGGGCGAGGATCTCTACCTGATCGGCACCTCCGAGCACACGATGATCGGCCGCTTCATCGACCAGATCCTGCCCGAGGGCGAGCTGCCGCTCACGCTCACGTCCTATTCCCCCTGCTTCCGCAAGGAGGTCGGCAGCCACGGGCTCGAGGAGCGCGGCGTCTACCGCATCCACCAGTTCGAAAAGCAGGAGATGATCGTCGTCTGCAAGCCGGAGGACGCGATGAAGTGGTACGACCAGCTCTGGCGCTACTCGGTCGAGCTGTTCCGCAGCCTCGAAATTCCCGTCCGCCAGCTCGAGTGCTGCTCCGGCGATCTGGCCGATCTCAAGGTCAAGTCCTGCGACATCGAGGCCTGGTCGCCCCGCCAGCAGAAGTATTTCGAGGTCTGCTCCTGCTCGAACCTGGGCGACGCGCAGGCCAGGCGCCTGAACATCCGCTACCGCGGCGAGGACGGCAAGCTGTACCTCGCCAACACGCTCAACAACACCTGCGTGGCGCCGCCCCGGATGCTCATTGCGTTCCTGGAAAACCATCTTCAGAAGGACGGCACCGTCACCATCCCCGCGTGCCTGCAGCCGTACATGGGCGGCAAGGCCGTGCTGGTGCCGGATCAGAAATAAGCTTGAATCAGAAAGAGAAAGGGTGTAAAAACATGAAAAAGTTCTTTGCGGAATTTAAAGAATTTATCTCCCGCGGAAACGTGATGGATATGGCCATCGGCGTTATCCTGGCCACGGCCTTCGGGAAGATCACCACTTCGCTCGTGAACGACGTGTTTCTGCCGTTTCTCGGCTGGCTGATCGGCGACATCGACCTGGCCGCCCTCAACATCCAGCTCTCCCCCGCCGTCGTCCAGAACGGAGAGGTCGTGAAGGAAGCCGTCGTGCTCGGCCTTGGCACCTTTATTTCCGCCGTGCTCGACTTCATCCTGATCGCCTTCATCGTCTTCTCGATCGTCAAGGCGCTCAACGCCGCCAAGCGGAAGCTCGAAAAACCGGCCGAGCCGGCCGCCCCCGCCGCGCCGGAGCCCTCGAATGAGGAAAAGCTGCTCACCGAGATCCGCGATCTGCTCAAAAACCAGAAATAACCGTATCGGGGCCGCGACTGTTCGCGGCCCTGATTTTTAAGGAGCCTTTATGTACTTTGATTCTCACGCCCACCTGGACGAGGCCTGCTTCCAGCCGGATTTTGACGACATTCTCGCGCGCATGGCCGCGGCCGGGGTCACGGGCCTCATGGACATCGGCTGCGACCGCGCGTCGTCTCTGCGGGCGGTCGCGCTCGCGGAAAAATACCCCTGGATCTGGGCTGCGATCGGCAGCCATCCCGACAGCGCCGACGAGGCGACGGACGAGGGCCTGGCGTTCTACCGCGAGCTGGCCCAAAACCCGCGCGTGCATGCCATCGGCGAGATCGGGCTCGACTACCACTACGAGACGATCCCGCGCGAGCGGCAGAAGGACGCCTTCCGCCGCCAGATGGCGCTGGCGCAGGAGCTCCGGCTGCCCGTCGTTGTCCACGAGCGCGAGGCGCACGGCGACGGCCTGGCCGTTGTGGACGAGTTTCCCGGCGTGCGCGGCGTGTTCCACTGCTATTCGGGCAGTCTCGAGATGGCGAAGGAGCTCGTGAAGCGCGGCTGGTACATCGGCTTCACGGGCGTCGTCACGTTCAAAAACGCGCGCAGGGCGCTCGAGGTGGCCGAATGGCTGCCGCTGGAGCGCATGCTCATCGAGACGGACTGCCCCTACATGGCGCCGGAGCCGTATCGCGGCCGCCGCAACGACCCCAGCTTTGTGCCGCTCGTCGCGGCGAAGCTCGCGGAGCTGAAGGGGCTCAGCCCGGAGGCGGTCGCCGCCGCCACGGAGCAGAACGCCCGCACGCTTTTCCGCCTTGAGGGATAGGGCGCGTCCGCGCGCCGTTCCCTTTTTGCGGGCCTCCGGCGGGCGTGCCCCGCTTTTTTTCTTTGTTCAGAAATATTTCACACTTTAGGCCTGTTTTTGTTCATATCTTTCCGGTATCTTAATACTCGTAAGAACCAATCAAACTTCTTCATTTTTTCCTCTCCTCTTCTCTTCATAAAGAATGCCGCGGACGATCCGGTCAATCGTCCGCGGTTTTCTTTTGCGCAAAACGCGCGCCGCAAAAGCGGCGCGCGTTTTCAGCTGTCTTCAGTCCTCTTTCGCGGTCACCGCGATGTGCAGCTCGTCGAGCTGCTTCTGCGTGACCTCGCTGGGTGCGCCCATCATGATGTCCTGGGCGTTCTTGTTCATCGGGAACGGGATGATCTCGCGGATGGATTCCTCGCCCGCGAGCAGCATGACCATGCGGTCGACGCCCGGCGCGATGCCCGCGTGGGGGGGCGCTCCGTAGCAGAACGCGTTGTACATGGCCGGGAACTTGACCTTGACGTCCTCCTCGCCCAGCCGGACGAGCTTGAACGCCTTGACCATGATCTCCGGGTCGTGGTTCCGCACCGCGCCGGAGGACAGCTCCACGCCGTTGCAGACAAGGTCGTACTGCTGCGCCGTGATCGTGAGCGGGTCGATTTCGCCGGAGATGGCCTTGTCGAGCGTCTCCGCGCCGCCGCCCGGCATCGAGAACGGGTTGTGGCAGAACTCGAGCTCGCCGGACTCCTCGCCGATCTCGTACATCGGGAAATCGACGACCCAGCAGAACGCGTACTGTTCCTTGACCATGTGGCCGGGCACCGCGGCGCCCAGCATCTTGCGCAGTACGCCCGCGGTCTTCTGCGCGGCGGCCTTTTTGCCGGCGGTGACGCCGACGAACATGCCGGGCTGCAGGCCCAGCTTCTCGGTCAGTTCCTTCTGGTGGGGCGAGACAAACTTGGCGACGCCGCCCGCGAAGGAGCCGTCCGCCTCGACCTTAAACCAGTAGGGCTTCTGGCCCGCCTGCACCTCGACGTCGGCGCAGAGCTTGTCGATCTGCTTGCGCGTCAGCTCGCAGCCGGTGACGGCGATCGCCTTGACGGTGCTGCCCGCGGCGAAGGGCTCAAATTCGCTGCCCGCGAGGCAGTCTGTAATGTCGGAGATGAGCAGGTCGATGCGCAGATCGGGCTTGTCCGAGCCGTAGAGCTCGAGCGCGTCGTTGTAGGCGATGCGCTTGAACGGCGCGGGAGAGGCGACGGAATAGGTGCCGTATTCGGCGAAGATCGGGGGCAGCACGTCCTCGAGAATGGCGAACACGTCGTTCTGGCCCGCGAAGGCCATCTCCATGTCGAGCTGATAGAATTCGCCGGGGCTGCGGTCGCCGCGGGCGTCCTCGTCGCGGAAGCACGGCGCGATCTGGAAGTAGCGGTCGAAGCCGGAGGTCATGAGCAGCTGCTTGAACTGCTGCGGGGCCTGCGGCAGCGCGTAGAACTTGCCGGGGTGCTTTCTCGCGGGCACCAGATAGTCGCGCGCGCCCTCGGGGCTGGAGGCCGTCAGGATGGGCGTCGTGATCTCGAGGAAGTCGTGGTCGGTCATGGCCTTGCGCAGCGCGGCAACGACCTTGCAGCGCAGGATGATGTTCTTCTTGACCGCGGGATTGCGCAGGTCGAGATAGCGGTACTTGAGACGCACGGTCTCGTCGGCGTCGCGGCTGCGGTTGATCTCGAACGGCAGCTCGTTGTAGCGGCAGCGGCCGAGCACCTCGATCTTTTCCGGCACGACCTCAATGTCGCCGGTGGGCAGCTTCGGGTTCTTGCTCGCGCGCTCGCGCACGGTGCCGGTGACGGAGATGGTGGACTCCTTGTTGATCGCCTTGACGGCGGTCATCATCTCCTCGGTCTCCACGACGAACTGCGTCGTGCCGTAAAAGTCGCGCAGGATGGCGAAGGCAAAGTTGCTGCCGACGACGCGGACGTTCTCGAGCCAGCCGACAAGCGTGACGTGCTCGCCCGCGTTCTCCAGGCGCAGCGCGCCGCAGGTGTGGGTACGGGACTGAAACATGGTGGTGTCCTTCTTTCTGTCGTAATAAATTTTATTTCTCCAGAATGATGCTGCCGCTCGCGCGCTCGGAAACGCCGCGGCCGATCAGCCCGGCGGCCTCCTCGCGCGTGAGGGTCTGCTGTTCGCCGGTCGCGAGCTCCTTGACCGAGACCTTGCCCGCCGCCAGCTCGTCCTCGCCCAGAATGAGGATGTAGGGGATGCCCAGCTTGTCGGCGTACTGGATCTTGGCCTTGAACTTTTTCTGTTCGGTGTAGAGCTGCGCGCGCAGCCCGCAGCCGCGCAGGTAGGTGGCGGTCTCGGCCGCGGGGCCGAGCTCGTCCGTCATCGGCAGCACCAGCACGTCGGCGGGCGCGGTCGGGCGGGCGGGATTCAGCATGCCCTGCTCGCCCAGCACGTAGAACAGCCGCGTGAGGCCGATCGAGATGCCGACGCCGGGCAGCTGCCGCTCGGTGTAGTACTCCGCGAGATTGTCGTATCGCCCGCCGGAGCAGACGGAGCCGATCTCCGGGTGGTCGAGCAGCGTTGTTTCATAGACGGTGCCCGTGTAGTAGTCGAGTCCGCGCGCGATCGTGAGATCGACGGCGAAGTTCTCCTCCGGCACGCCGAAGGCGGCCAGATATTTGGTGACGGCGCGCAGCTCGGAAAGACCCTGGTCGAAGAGCTCGTTTTTCCCGGCGTAACGCCCGAGGCTTGCGAGCACCTCCTCGTTCGTGCCGCGGATGGCGATGAAGTCGAGCACGGCCTGCGCGGCCTCCTGAGCGAGACTGCAGTCGTCCGTGAGAATCTCGCGCACCTTGTCGGGCCCGATCTTGTCGAGCTTGTCCACCGTGCGCATGATGTCGCCGGACTTGTCGCTGAGACCCTGCATGGCGTAGAAGCCGTTCAGGATCTTGCGGTTGTTGACGCGGATCTGGAAGCGCCGGAGGCCCAGCGCCGTAAAGGTCCGGTAGATGATGGAGGGAATCTCGGCCTCGTTCACAATATCGAGCTTGCCGTCGCCGATCACGTCGATGTCGGCCTGGTAGAACTCGCGGAAGCGGCCGCGCTGCGCGCGCTCGCCGCGGTAGACCTTGCCGATCTGGTAGCGGCGGAACGGGAAAGCCAGCTCGCCGTAGTGCATGGCGACGTATTTGGCCAGCGGCACCGTGAGATCGAAGCGCAGCGCCAGGTCGGCGTCGCCCTTCTGGAAGCGGTAGATCTGCTTTTCGGTCTCGCCGCCGCCCTTGGCGAGCAGCACGTCGGCCGCCTCGACGGCGGGCGTGTCGAGCGGCGTGAAGCCGTAGAGCGCGTAGGTTTTGCGCAGGACGTCCATCATGGCCTCCAGCTGGGTCTGCGGCGCGGGCAGCAGCTCCATGAAGCCGGACAGCGTGTGCGGTTTGATGATTTCCATGGTATCGAATCCTTTCGGTTGTAGTCGCGTTGGCAAAAAAATATGCTCTCATCCCGTGTCAAGGGACGAGAGCATCGCAAGGCGAGCTTTCGTGGTGCCACCCAAGTTCAGAAAGGCGCAGACCTTTCCCTCTTTTCCGGTTTTTCGGCCCGGGCTGCCGGCGATTTCGGCCAGACGGCCTTATACGCCCGCTCGGCGGATGTCCTTCCCGCCGCGCCTGCCGCGGGAGCCTCTCAGCCTCCGGCTCCCTCTCTGTCCGGCGCGCGCCGGTACTGCTTCCGCGTCACAGCGGCATTCAGTTGTCAGCGGAGATTCTTTTTCGCCTGGATCATCATGCGCCAGTCGAGGTCGCCGCGCTGCAGGCCCAGGATCAGCATTTCGGCCGAGGCCAGGTTCGTCGCGCAGGGGACGTTGTAAGTGTCGCACAGATGCAGCGTGCGCATGATGCGCTGATCCTCCCAGGGATCGTTGTCGTTGGGGTCGGCGAACATGATGACGAGGTCGATCTCGTTGTAGGCGATGCGGGCGTCGATCTGCTGGTGGCCGCCCTGGTTTTTGGACAGGAACAGCGAGACGGGCAGGCCGGTCGCCTCGGAGACCAGGCGGCCCGTCGCCGCGGTGGCGGACAGGCTGTGCTTGGCGAGAATGCTTTTATAGGCGGTGCAGAACTGAACCATCAGTTCTTTCTTTTTATCGTGGGCCATCAGGGTGATATTCATCTTCACAACTCCTTTTCTGCCCGGAGGCGGTCTTGACTTAGAGCCGCATGAGCGGCGTTTTCCGCCCGCACAGACGGCGGGCTACATGCAGACAGCCGATCGCCGCGCCCTGGTGCGTGTAGAGGATGAGCGGCATGCCGTGCGCGGCGGCGAGCGTCACGCTCGGATCCTCGGGCACGATGCCGAGCAGCGGCAGCCCCACGCCGTCCATCACGTCGTCGATCGTGGCGTGCATGCGCGTGTAGAGCTTCGGGCTGACGCGGTTGACGACCAGCTTCGCCTCGACGGGCCGGCGGGCGAGCAGCACGTCGGTCGCGCGCGCGGCGTCGCGCAGGGAGGCGGGATCGCTGCCCGCCACGACGACGGCGCCGTCGGCAAAGTCGGTCGCGAGACGGAAGCCCGCGCCGATCCCGGCGGGGGCGTCGATCAGGATAAAGTCGAACGCTCCTCTGGCCTCGTCGAGCAGCCGGCCGAACAGCGCCGGCTCGAGCTCCTCGGCCGCCTCGGTGACGGGCGCGGTCAGAAGAAAGAGATTTTCAATCGAGGGGTGACGGGGCGCCTGCTCCAGCGCGTATTCCCCGCGCATGACGGCGGAGAAGGGCAGCACGGCCTCCTCGGTCATGCCGAGGGAGATGTCGAGGTTCCGCAGGCCCACATCCGTGTCGATGGCCAGCACGCGCCGGCCTTCGGCCGCGAGACAGGACGCCACGCCCGCGCAGACCGAGGTCTTCCCGGTGCCGCCCTTGCCGGATATCACAGCCAGAACCTGTCCCAATCGGCGTACCTCCCCGCGCTATAGTTATCCACATTATATACGAGTTTTGCCGCAAATTCAATAAGAGAAAGCGGCGCAAAAAGGAAAAAAGCGCCCGTTCTCGTTTCCGCCGGGCGCGCATAGGATGCCGTTGGGAAGTGAAAAACATGAACAGACGAAAGCTGCGAGGATTCTGCGCGGGGCTGCTGCTCTTCGCCGGGGCGATCCGGCTGCTGCCGCCCGCCGCGGGACAGGCCCTCCGCTGGCCGGAGCCGGTCGCGGCGCTCTGGGAGAACTGGAACGGCGAGGTGCCGCGAACCCCGCGCGTGTGGCTGCTGCGCGTGCTGCCGGCGGCGCAGGACAAGCCCGACGCGGCGCCGGAGGCTGCGGAACCGGACGCCGCCGCCGCGTCGCCTCAGAGCGCGCCGGAGGAGCAGGCCGCGCCGCCCCTGGCGTTTGACGCCGCCGAGGCCGACGCCATCACGATCGCGGGCGCCTGCACCTACGAGACGGACAAGCGGGCGCTTCTGACGCAGCCTTCCGCGCTCGATTTTTCCGCCGCCGGGCCGAAGGTGCTGATCGTCCACACGCACTCGTCCGAGGCCTACACCCAGGAGACGGGCTGGGAGTACACCCCGTCCGACACGCTGCGCACCTCGGACCCCGCGCGCTCGGTCATCCGCGTGGGCGACGAGATCGCCTCCGTGCTGGAGAGCCGCGGCATCGAAACGCTGCACGACACCGCGCTCAACGACTATCCGAGCTACAACGGCGCCTACGCGCGGATGCAGACGACCATCGAGGGGTATCTCGCCCGCTACCCGTCCATTCAAATGGTGATCGACGTCCACCGCGACGCCACCGCGGACGCGGCCGGCAATCCGACGGGCTCCGTCGTGACGGTGAACGGGGAAAAATGCGCGCAGGTGATGCTCGTCATGGGCACGGACGAGGGCGGGCTCGAGCACCCGGACTGGCGGGAAAATCTCGCCAACGCGCTCAAGCTGCAGGCGCTGCTGAACCGCTCGTATCCGGGGCTCTGCAAGGCCATCGACCTGCGCACCGAGCGCTTCAACGAGCACGAGACGCCGGGCTCGATGCTGGCGGAGTTCGGCTCGACGGGCAACACGCTGCAGGAGGCCATCCGCGCGGGACACGATTTTGCCGAGGGACTCGCGGCGCTGATTCTGGGGCTGGAGAACGGATAAGACGCAAAAAGGGAGCGGCCTGACGGCCGCTCCCGGAGCTCTGCGGGCGGAGGCCGTCCGCCCGCGCATCTTTGTCCTCTGCGCGCCGGACGGGGCCTACTGGAGCTCGTCCAGGGTCAGCTCGAAGCTGTCCATGAAATGCCCGAGGAAATAGTCGAGACACGGCAGGTGCATGTCCCCCAGCGCCGCGCGCGTCTGCTCCGCGGCCGAGCGGAACTCCGTGTTGCCGGCCTTCAGCTCCTCGACGCACTTGATGTACGCCGAGAGCTTGTCCGCCGCCTTCACGTACACGCGCACGGCTTCGTCCGACTCGAAGAGCAGCGGGCGGTAGTCCGCGCGCAGCTCCTCCGGCAGCAGCGCCAAGAGCTGCTCGCAGCTCGCGGCCTCGATCTGCTTGTAGGCGCTGCGGATGCCCGTGTTGTAATACTTGATGGGCGTCGGCAGATCGCCCGTCAGAATCTCCGACGCGTCATGGAACAGCGCGGCCGAGGCGCAGCGGTCGGGGTCGGGCGCGGCGGGGTCCTTCAGGATGTCCCGCGAAATGAGCGCCAGCCCGTGGGCCAGCACCGCGACCATGTGGCTGTGCTCCTGGATGTTCTCCTCGTAGGAATTGCGCATGAGCCCCCAGCGCGTGATGAAGCGCATGCGGGAGATGAGCGCGAAAAACTTGTGCTGCATCGTCAGTCCTCCGTTCAAGCGGTTTTTTTCATTGTAGCACAGAGAAAAAAAGATGTAAATTGCGGAAAACAACGTTGCAAAGCCCCTTTTCCTATAGTATAGTAATAAAATAGGTTAAAGGAGGCATATCCCATGATGATTTCCACCAAGGGCCGCTACGCGCTGCGCGTGATGATCGACCTGGCCCGCCACGACACCGGCGTCTACATCCCCCTCTCCGAGATCGCGGAGCGGCAGGGGATCTCTGAAAAATATCTCGAAAGCATCCTGGGCGTGCTCAGCAAGGCCGGGTATCTGCTGGCGCTGCGCGGCAAGGGCGGCGGCTACCGCCTCTCGCGCGCGCCCGGGGAATACAAGGCGGGCGAGATTCTGCGCCTGACCGAGGGCACGCTGGCCCCCGTCGTCTGCCTCGAGCACGGCCGCCGCTGCGAGCAGGCCGACTGCTGCCCGACGCTCCCCCTGTGGGAGGGGCTCGACCGCGTGATCGGCGAGTATCTCGACCGCTATACGCTGGCCGACCTCGCGGGCAACCGCGTCGCGCCCTGATGGCCGCGCGCGTCATGGCCGCCCTGTCCGGCGGCGTGGACAGCGCGGTGACGGCGGCCCTGCTGCAAAAGGAGGGCTATGCGGTCGAGGGCGCAACGATGCTCCTGCACGAGAACGCGGAGCGGGAGATCGAGGACGCCCGCCGTTCGGCCGGACGGCTCGGCATCCCCTTTCACGTCTTCGACTTCCGAGAGGAATTCCGGCGGCTCGTGACGGAGCCGTTCATCGAGACCTACCGTTCCGGCGCGACGCCGAATCCCTGCGTCCTGTGCAACCGGACGGTCAAGTTCGGACTCTTTCTTGCGCGCGCGCAGGCGCTGGGCTGCGAGCTCGTCGCCACCGGCCACTACGCGCGCCTCGCGCGCGACGAAAAGACCGGGCGGTATCTCGTCCGCACGGCGCTCGACGCGGCCAAGGATCAGACCTACATGTTCTGCATGCTCTCGCAGGAGCAGCTGCGCCATATCCTGCTGCCGATGGGCGAACACACGAAGCAGGAGGCCCGCGAGCTGGCCGAGGCGCTGGGGCTCGCCGTCGCGCGCAAGCGGGACAGCCAGGACATCTGCTTCATCCCCGACGGCGACTATCCCGCCTATCTGGCAAGAAACGGCGTCCGGCCGCAGCTGGGCCGCTTCGTGGGTCCGAACGGCGAGGACTACGGCCCCCACCGGGGGCTGGAGGCCTATACGCTCGGCCAGCGGCGCGGGCTCGCCGTCGCGGCGGGCAGCCGCATCTACGTGATCGGCAAGCGGGGCTGCGACGTGCTTTTGGGGCCGGAGTCCGCGCTCTATTCCCGCCGCGTGTTCGTGAGGGACCTGAACTATCTGCCCTTCGACGAGCCGGACGGCGAATTTTACGCCGAGGCCAAGCTGCGCTACACGCCCAGGACCGCCCGCTGCCTCGTCCGCCCGCGGGAGGGCGGCGCGGAGCTCCTGTTCGACGAGCCGCAGCGCGCCGTGACGCCGGGCCAGACCGCCGTTTTGTACAGCGGCGAGCTGCTTGTGGGCGGCGGCACGATCACGGGCGCGGAATAGGCGCTTTCGGCCATCGCAAACGCAGCTTTCGTGAAGATTGACAGATTTAGACAAAAACCGCCCGGAAAATCCGGGCGGTTTTTGACGTTTCCCACAGTTGCATTTCCGCGGGATTGTTCGTATAATAGCCGTCAGTGAGCAAAAAGGAGGGACGTTCCATGACGCAGAAGCGGTTCGGCGGCTTGAGACGTGCCTTCGTTTTCGTTTCCGGGCGGATTTTCCCTCGAACGGGAGAAGCTTTTTTCAAGACAGCAAAACAGGAATTGTGACGGTGGGGTTTCCATTTTCACAATTCTTTTTTTATGCCTGAAAGCCCGGAGACACCGAAGAAGAGAGGAGATTTTATGGCAAAGAAAATGAACATCCCGGAGGAGGGCATCTACGACGCCCGCGTTCTGGGCAAGCCCCGGATGCTGATGCTCGGCTTCCAGCACATGTTCGCCATGTTCGGCGCGACGGTCCTCGTCCCGACTCTGACGGGTCTCGACGTCGGCACGACCCTGCTGTTCGCGGGTCTCGGCACGCTGCTGTTCCACCTGCTGGCCAAGGGCAAGGTTCCCGCGTTCCTCGGCTCGTCCTTCGCGTTCCTCGCCGGCTATTTCGCCATCGCCCCCAACAAGGAGCCCGAGCTGCTGCCCTACGCCAGCTTCGGCGTCGCCTGCGCCGGCCTTGTGTACGTCCTTCTCGCGGCCCTCTTCAAGCTCTTCGGCAGCAAGAAGGTCATGCGCTACTTCCCGCCGATCGTCACGGGCCCCATCATCATCGCCATCGGCCTCACGCTCTCGAAGAGCGCCGTCGACAACTGCACCGTCAACTGGGGCATCGCCCTCGTGGCCATCGTGATCATCGTCGCCGCCAATATTTGGGGCAAGGGCATGGTCAAGATCGTCCCGATCCTGCTCGGCGTCATCGGCTCCTATCTCGTCGCCATCGCGTTTGACCCGGCCGTCCGCGACAATCTCGCCAAGACCGTGGGCGAGGCCGCCTGGATCGGCATCCCCATCCACAAGAGCCAGACCATCTTCGGCCTGTTCTCCGGCAAGGTCGACCACGCGCTGCTGCTCAGCGCCGTCGTCACGATCGTCCCCATCTCGCTCGCCACCATGGTCGAGCACATCGGCGATATCTCCGCCATCTCCTCCACCTGCCACCGCAACTTCATCGAGGACCCGGGCCTGCACCGCACGCTGCTGGGCGACGGCCTCGCCACCACCCTGGCTGCCCTCTTCGGCGCCCCCGCCAACACGACCTACAGCGAAAACACCGGCGTGCTGGCCCTCAGCAAAATCTATGACCCGCGCGTCATCCGCATCGCGGCCGTGCTCGCGATCATCTTCTCCTGCTGCCCGAAGTTCGCGGCCATCATCGAGTGCATGCCCGCGGCGACCATCGGCGGCGTGTCCCTCGTGCTCTACGGCATGATCTCCGCCGTCGGCGTGCGCAACGTGGTCGAGAACAAGGTCGACTTCACGAAGAGCCGCAACGTGCTCGTCGCGGCCTTCATCCTGGTGCTCTCCATCGGCATCGCCTACTCCAAGACCGGCGCCATCCAGATCGGCGTTGTGAACCTCTCCGGCCTGGCCGTGGCCTCCATCGTCGGCATCGCGCTGAATGCGGTCATGCCCGGCAAGGACTACGAGTTCGGCAAGGACGAGCAGGGCGACACCGCCGTCAAGTTCGTCATCCAGTAAAATTACGCAGGACAAACCCCCGCCCCGGGCATCGCCCGGAGCGGGGGTTTTTGCGCGCCGCCCTGTGGAAATCAAAAGGGAACGGCGCAAAGGCCGTTCCCTGTGAGCGTATTTACAAAGAGGCCGGCACCCGGGCGGGTTTCCTGTCCGCCCGGGCTCCGTTCCCCTACCGGAACAGCAGGTACATGAGCGCGGGGATGGAGACGACGGACAGAAGCGTCGTCAAAAACACGCCGGACGAGGCCAGCTCGCCGTCGCCGCCGTATTCGTAGCTGATGATGGCCGTGTTTGTGGCCGAGGGCATGCAGAGCATGATGACCGCGATGCCCAGCATCAGCTGGTCGCGGAACACCAGGCGCAGGGCGAAATACGCCGCGGTCGGGATGACGATCATCTTGACGGCGGCCAGCACATAGAGCCGCCAGCTCGAAAACACGCGGCGGAGCGGCATCTGCGCGAGCGCGCAGCCGATGATGAGCATGCTGATGGGCGAGGTCAGATCGCCCACGTAGGACGCGGCCTGGCCGATGACGGCGGGCAGCTGCAGGCGCGTAAAATACAGAATGTACGCGAGGATGGACGCGATGAAGCACGGCCGCTTGAGGATGTCCCACTTGAACTGGAACTTCGCCTCGGGGTCGGCGATCAGATGGACGCCGTACGACCACACAAAGAGCTGGAACGCCATCACGTAGATGGTGACGTAAAACATCGCGCCGTCGCCGAAGAGCGCCTGCACGATGGGGTAGCCGACGAAGCCGACGTTGCTGAAGATCAGAAGGAAGCGGTAGGTTCCGGCCTTGTCCGGCGGCACGCGCAGCAGCTTCGGCAGAAAAAGACTCAGCGCGATCAGCACGAAGTAGCCGCAGGCCGCGGTGAGCGTGAGCAGCAGGACCTGGAGGTTGGTGAGCGGGTGCGTGCCCGTCAGCACGGAGGCGAGGATGAGCAGCGGGTTTGTGATATTGACGAGCAGCTTGGACAGGTGGCGGTTGGTGTCCTCGTTCATGAGCCTGCGCCGCGCGGCGAAATAGCCGACGGCGAGCGTCAGAAACAGGACGATCATCTTGTTCACGAGTGCGCTGTAATTCATGTGAGTTCCCTTCCGCGCCTAGCCGAAGCAGTATGGGCAGGCGGTAAAGCCGTATTTTTCCGCGAGCTTCCGGCTGTAGGCCCAGAAGCTCTTGCGGGCGAAGTGACTGCAGTCGTATTTGTGGTACAGATGCGTGCCGTCGTTCTCGACGAACACGACGTAGGTGTCGAGGAACTTGGCCTTTTCGGAGTAGGCGACGTTCAGGGCCGACAGCTGCTTGTTCTCGTCCGTGAGCGCGTTCACGGAGCCGGAGAGCTGGTCGTTCTGCTCCGTCAGCGAGTCGATGTTCGTCTGTAGCGCCTCGTTGTCCTTTTGCAGCTTCTCGAGCTCGGTCTTCTGCGTCGTCATGTCGTACTGGGTCTGGTTGACGGTGCTCTCGGCCTTGTTGATGGTGGCCTGCAGCGTCTCGATCTGGTCTTTTTGCTGGGAGAGCTGGTCGTTCGCGGCGTCCAGCTCGCTCGTGAGCAGCGCGACTTCGTCCTGCATGGCGGTGAGCTCCTGCTCGCGCTCGGTGAGATTGGCCTCGCGCGTGCGCAGGGCGTTCTTCTGCCGCGCGAGCGTGAAGAGCTGATAGCCGAACAGGCCCAGGGACGCGGCGGCGATCAGGCAGACGATGACGAGCGCCGCGACGAGTTTTTTGGAGCTGCGCCGCTTGACCGCGACCTGCGGCGCGGGCGCGGCCTTTTTGGGGGCGGGTCTCGGCGGGAGCTTCACGGGCGCGCGGAGCTGGCCGGGCGGGAGCGGACGGCGCTGGACGGGCAGCTCGAGCTCGCCGTCCGGCGAGAACTCGGGGTTGAGCGCGCATTCCCGGCAGAACAGCTCGCCGTCGGGGATCTCGCGGCCGCATTTGATGCAGGTGGTCATAGGCTATTGTCCTCCGTTCCGGCAGATTCGACTTTTTTCTATCATATCATTTGGAGGGAAAATTGTAAAGCGACCGTGTTGTCCGGCGAGGGAAGCCGAGCGGGACGCGGGAAGCATAAAACGGGGGCGCTGCTTTGCAGCGCCCCCGGCTTTGTCATTGTTCGTCGATGTGGCGCTGGATGCGGTTGATGATCATCTCCAGCGCGATAAGATTTTTGCCGCCCTCCGGCACGATCAGGTTGGCGTTTTTCTTGCTCGGTTCGACAAACTGCTCGTGCATCGGCTTGACCGTCGTGAGGTACTGGTCGATGACCGAGTCGATCGTGCGGCCGCGCTTTTTGACGTCGCGCCGGATTCTCCGGCACAGGCGCACGTCGGCGTCGGCGTCCACGAAGATCTTGATGTCCATCTCGGCGCAGAGCTCCGGGTTCTGGAAGATCAGGATGCCCTCGACCACGATGACCTTGCGCGGCTCGATGCGCAGCACCGCGTCCGCGCGGTTGTGGACGGTGTAGTCGTAGGTCGGGCACTCGATGGGCCGGCCCTGTTTGAGCTCGCGCAGGTGCCCGATCATCATGTCCGTGTCGAACGCGTCCGGATGGTCGTAGTTGAGCAGGCGCCGCTCCTCGAGCGGCAGCTCGTCGTGCCGCTTGTAGTAGTTGTCGTGGCTCAGAACCGTGATGTCGTCGCCGAAGCGCTCGACCAGCGCCTTCACGAGCGTCGTTTTTCCGCTGCCGGAGCCCCCGGCCACACCGATCACAATGGTATTCATTCCGTCCTCCTTATCCGACGATGCCGTAGATGAGCTTCTGCGCGGCGGGCGCGGTCTCGCCCCAGGTGAGCGCGCCGAGCAGCACGCGCTCGCTCTCTGCGAGCGAGGACGGCGTATTCGTGTAGAGGACGGCGAGAGGCTCGCCCGCGCGGACATAGTCGCCCGTTTTCTTTTTGAGGACGATGCCAGCGGCATAGTCGATGGCGTCCTCCTTCTTCTGGCGGCCCGCGCCGAGCAGAGACGAGGCCTCGCCCACGAGCTGCGTGTCCATGTGGCAGAGGTAACCGTCCCGCGGGGCGGTCACGGTCCGCTCGCTGCTCGCCTGCGGAAGCAGGGAGAAGTCCTCGAGCGCGCGGGCGTCGCCGCCCTGGGCCGCGATCCAGCGCTTCATCGTCTCGAAGGCCGCGCCGGAGGAGACGGATTTTTCGACCTCTCGCTCGGCCGTCTCGCGGTCCCAGCCGTTGCAGAGCTCGAGCATGTTGGAGGCGAGCACCTTGCACACGCGCTGCAGATCGGGGCAGCCCTCGCCGCGCAGGATCTGCACGGCCTCGATGACCTCGAGCGAGTTGCCGATGTAGTAGCCGAGGGGGATGTCCATGTTCGTCATCACGGCGCGCACCTGGCGGCCGCAGGCCTTGCCGATGGCGACCATGCTGCCCGCAAGCTTTTCGCCGTCCGCGAGCGTTTTCATGAACGCGCCGGAGCCGATCTTGACGTCCAGCACGATGGAGTGCGAGCCCGCGGCCAGCTTCTTGGACATGATAGAGGAGGTGATGAGCGGCAGGCTGTCGACCGTCGCGGTCACGTCGCGCAGGGCGTAGAGCTTTTTGTCGGCGGGGGTCAGGTTGCCGCTCTGGCCGATGACGGCCACGCCGACCGTCTCGACCTGGCGCATGAAGTCTTCGGCCGAGAGGGTGGTCTTAAAGCCGGGGATCGATTCGAGCTTGTCGACGGTGCCGCCCGTGTGGCCGAGGCCGCGGCCGGACATCTTGGCCATCTTGCCGCCGAGGCTCGCCACGATGGGCGCGACGATCAGCGTCGTCTTGTCGCCGACGCCGCCCGTCGAGTGCTTGTCGACGGATTTGGCGCCGAAGCGGCTGAGGTCGATCGTGTCGCCGGAGCGCATCATGGCGTCGGTCAGCACGGCGGTCTCGTCGTCCGTCATGCCCCTGTAGTAGACGGCCATCGCGAAGGCGGCCATCTGGTAATCGGGCACCGAGCCGTTCGTAAAGCCCTCGATGATCCAGCGGATCTCCTCCGGCGCGAGCGCGCCGCCGTCGCGTTTCTTTTCGATCAAATCGACCATTCTCATGGTGCAAATCCTCATTTCGTCAGAAAATACTGCGTCCAGGCGGACAGACCGTCCGCCTGAACGCGAAGATGATAAACGGGCTGCGGTTTCCCTCCCGGGGGAGGGAAACAGACCGCCGGGACAGTCCGTCCCCGCGCGGCGCCTGGGGAGGGCGGGGCGAAAACGCCCCGCCGTTTTTTGAAAGGATTATCTCTGCCCCTTGTCGTAGGGGATGCCCTCGGCCTTCGGCGCTCTCGACTTCTTGGAGGTGAACGCCAGCACGACCATGGACGCCACGAACGGCATCATGTTGTACATCTCCTTGGTGAGATGCAGCGCGTTGAGCCAGCCGATCGAGTCGTAGATGTTGGCGAGCGACTTGAAGATGGCGAAGAAGATGGCCGCGAGGGCGATCTTGCCCGGCTTCCACTGGCCGAAGATCATGACGGCGAGGGCCAGGAAGCCCATGCCGGCGACGCCGACCTCAAAGTTCCAGGTCTGGACGGCGGGGACGATGTAGGCGAAGCCGCCGATGCCCGCGAGGAAGCCGGAGATCAGAACGCCCGACCAGCGCATCCTGTAGACGTTGATGCCGACGGAGTCGGCTGCCTGGGGATGCTCGCCGCAGGCCTGCAGCCGCAGGCCGAAGCGCGTCTTGTACAGCACAATGTAGGCCGCGATCAGAAGGACGATGCCGATGATGAGGAACACGTTGACGGTGAGCCCGCCGATCTTAAAGAGGAAGGCGGAGTTGTCGTAGCTGAGCTTTGCGGACTGGGTGCCGTTGAACCGCTTGACGACGACCATCGCGATGGCGGTGGACAGGAGGTTCAGCGCGGTGCCGCCGATGGTCTGGTCGGCCTTCAGGTTAATGGCCGAGAACGCGAGCAGGCAGGAGTACAAAACGCCCGACGCCGCCGCGACCACAATGGAAAGGACAACCTTGAGCCCTGCCGCCATGGTTTCGGGCAGGATGTTCAGCATCATGGCGCCCATGAGGCCGCCGATGACCATGATGCCCTCAAGCGCCAGGTTGATGACGCCGGAGTGTTCGGAATAGCAGCCGCCGAGCGCGACCAGCATGAGAACGGTCGCGGAGAGCAGGGCGTACTTGAGCATCAGCATCATATTACGCACGCTCCTTTCCGGCGGGCTTGCCGCCCTTGGGCGGATTCTCCGGCTTCGTTTCCTCCGGCTTGCGGTGTCCCGTGAGCAGCTTCATGATGGCGCTGCGGAACAGGAGCGAGAACGCGCAGAGGTAGATGATGATGCCGGAGATGATGTCCGCGATCTCCGGCGGGAAGAGGCTGGCGTTCATAAAGCCGCCGCCCGTCGTGATGTGGGAGATGAACAGCGCCGAGAAGATGGCGCCGATGGGGTTGGACGAGGCCAGCAGGGCGACCGAGATGCCGTCGAAGCCCTCGGACGGGAGGGCGGTCGAGTCGCCCGGGATCCACTGCGCGCCGCCGGAGAGGTAGAACAGACCGGCGCCGAAGCCCGCGAGCGCGCCCGCGATCAGCATGGAGAGGATGATGTTCTTCTTCTCGTTGATGCCGGCGTAGCGCGCGGCGTTTTTGTTGCTGCCGCAGGCCTTGAGCTCATAGCCGAAGGTGGTCTTGTTGAGGATGATGTAGAGGATGATCGCCACGATGATCGCCATGAAGATGGCGATGGTGCAGGAGCTGTAGCTGAAGGTCTTGGCCATGTCCCAGCCGAAGATCTTCGACGGGATGAGCGAGCTGCCCGTGACCGCGAAGGTCTTGGACTGCTTGGGGTTGTACATGGCGCCGGAGCCGCGGCCGTACATGATGGTGTTGCAGCCGTAGAGGCCGATCCAGTTGAACATGATGGAGGTGATGACCTCGTTCACATTGAGGTAGGCCTTGAAGATGCCGGGGATTGCGCCCCAGATGGCGCCCGCGATGGTGGCGATGATGAGGCAGACCCACCAGGGGGCGTTCAGCAGGATCGCGAACGCGAGGCCGCCGAAGGCGCCCAGCGTGTACTGGCCGGCCGCGCCGATGTTGAACAGGCCTGTCTTGAACGCGAACGCGACCGAGAGGCCGCACATGATGAGCGGAGCCGCCGCGACGATCTCCTTGCCGATGCCGGAGGGCTTCATGTAGAAGCCGCCGAGCAGGATCTGGCGGAAGCCGTCGGTATAGGCCTTGCTGCCGCCCAGAGCCAGCAGCACGAGGAAGCCCACGGCCATGCCGATGACGATGCAGATGAGAGACGACAGAAGCGAGACAAAGCCGGGCTTCGTCCAGAAGGATTTTTTATTCATGCTTCGTCCCTCCCATTCTCTTGGCGCCCGCCATGTAGAGGCCGAGCTCCTCGACCGTGACGTTCTTGGGGTCGAACTCGCCGACGATCTCGCCCTCGTACATGACGAGGATGCGGTCGGAGACGTTCATGACCTCGTCGAGCTCGAGCGAGACGAGCAGCACGCCCTTGCCGGCGTCGCGCTGCGCGACGAGCTGCTTGTGGATGTATTCGATGGCGCCGACGTCGAGTCCGCGCGTCGGCTGGACGGCCACGAGCAGCTCGGGGTTCTTGTCGATCTCGCGCGCCACGATGGCCTTCTGCTGGTTGCCGCCCGACATGCTGCGGGCGACGGTGACGCTGCCCTGGCCGGAGCGCACGTCGTACTGCTCGATGAGCTTGTCCGAGTAGGCGCGCACGGCGTCGAATTTGATGAAGCCGTTCTTCTCGAACTGGGGCTGCCAGTAGCGCTGGAGCACCATGTTCTGCTCGAGCGTGAAGTCGAGCACGAGGCCGTGCTTGTGCCGGTCCTCGGGGATGTGGCTCATGCCGGTCTTGGAGCGCTCGCGGATGGAGGCGCGCGAGATGTCCTTGCCGCAGAGGCGGATCTCGCCCGCGGACTGCTTCTCAAGGCCCGTGAGCGCGTAGACAAACTCGGTCTGGCCGTTGCCCTCGATGCCCGCGAGACAGACGATCTCGCCGCGGCGCACCTGGAGCGAAACGTCCTTGACGGCGTTGTTCTTGTGCATCTTGGAGGGCACCGTGAGGTGCTCGATGTCGAGCACGACCTCGCCGGGGGCCTTGTCCGCCTTGTCGACGACAAAGCTGACGGGACGGCCGACCATCATGGAGGAGAGCTCCTCCATCGTGGTGTCCTTCGTGTTGACGGTGCCGATGCACTTGCCCTTGCGCAGGACCGTGCAGCGGTCGGCGACCGCCATGATCTCAGCCAGCTTGTGGGAGATAAAGAGGATCGACTTGCCCTCGGCCGCGAGATTGCGCATGATCTGCATGAGCTCGTCGATCTCCTGCGGGGTCAGGACGGCGGTCGGCTCGTCGAAGATGAGGATCTCGTTGTCGCGGTAGAGCATCTTGAGGATCTCGGTGCGCTGCTGCATACCGACGGAGATGTCCTCGACCTTGGCGTCGGGGTCGACGCGCAGGCCGTATTTCTCGGACAGGGCCACGACCTTTTCCCGGGCCTCCTTGGTCTGGAGGAAGCCCGCGTGGCAGGGTTCCACGCCGAGAATGATGTTGTCGAGCACGGTGAAGCATTCGACCAGCTTGAAATGCTGGTGCACCATGCCGATGTGCAGGGCGTTCGCGTCGTTCGGGTCGCTGATGCGGACGACTTCGCCGTTCTTCTTGATGATGCCGCCGTCCGGCTGGTAAAGGCCGAAGAGCACGCTCATGAGCGTCGATTTGCCAGCGCCGTTTTCACCGAGCAGGGCGTGAATCTCGCCCTTGCGCAGCTGCAGCGTGACGTCGTCGTTCGCCTTGATGCCGGGGAATATCTTGGTGATATTCAGCATTTCAATGACATATTCCGGGTCGGCCAAATTCCATCACTCCTTCATCCGCCCCTCTCCGGGCGGTCTGTTTGCACCATTATACAGTAAATCTTTCGGAAATTCCACTGGACGCGCCTTATTTTCGCGGCGGAAGCGCAAAAAAAAGTGCGGAATATTTTGTACAGTATGTCTGTTCCGCGGAAAAGAAAAGCGGGCGAACGGCGTTCGCCCGCAGGGATACGATTTTGGGGAATCTGCGCGCTTCGCGGGAGAGCCGCGGAGCGCCTGCCTGGGACCGCTGCCTACAGAGAAGACCCCGCCTGCGTCCGCTCCGCGAGCTTCTCCAGGACCTCCCGGAAATACGCGGGCAGCTCGCACGAGACGGTCATGCGCTCGCCGGTGCGCGGGTGGACGAACGTCAGCTCCCGCGCGTGCAGGCACTGGCTCGTCTGGCCCAGCTCCGGCTTTTTATGGCCGTAGACCGCGTCGCCCAGGATCGGATGGTTCCGCCAGGCCAGATGCACGCGGATCTGGTGCGTCCGCCCCGTCTCGAGGCGGCAGCGCAGGTGCGTGTAGCCGGGGTAGCGGGCCACGACCTCCCAGTGGGTCACGGCGGGACGGCTGTTCTTCTCGGTCACGGCCATCTTTTTGCGGTCGGCCGGGCTGCGGCCGATGGGCGCGTCGATGGTGCCCGAATCCTCCCTCACGCTGCCGCAGACGATGCACTCGTAGGTCCTCGCGAGCGAATGGTCCTTGAGCTGCGCCGCCAGCGCGCGGTGCGCCGCGTCGTTCTTGGCCGCGATGATGAGTCCGGAGGTGTCCTTGTCGATGCGGTGGACGATGCCGGGCCGGATCTCCCCGTTGATGCCCGAGAGGCTCCCGCCGCAGTGGTGCAGCAGCGCGTTTACGAGCGTCCCGTCCGGGTGGCCCGCGGCGGGGTGGACGACCAGCCCCTTCGGCTTGTTGACGACGATCACGTCGCCGTCCTCGTAGACGACGTCGAGCGGGATGTCCTGCTCCGCGATCTCAACGGGCCTGGCCTCTGGCAGCTCGACCGCGAGCGTGTCGCCCGCGGCCAGCCGGTCGTTTTTGCGCGCGGGGCGGCCGTTTCTCGTCACGGCGCCCTCCTCGATGAGCTTCTGCGCGGCGCTGCGGCTGAGGCCGGGCGCGAGGCGCGCCACGGCGGCGTCCAGCCGCTCGCCGTCCCGGTCAGCGGTCAGAATCATCCTGTTTTTCCCCGCCGGAGGGCTTTTTCCTGTCGGACAAAAAGTCCTTGTCCCAGAAGATCACGTAGACGACGAGCACGACGGCGCCCAGGGTGATGAAGATGTCCGCCACGTTGAACGTGGAGAACCAGGGCACGCCGATCATGTCGACGACGAGGCCCGTCTGCACGCGGTCGATGAGATTGCCGACCGCGCCGCCCGTGATGGCCGCGACGCACCAGAGCTCGACCGGCCGGTGGATGATCTTTTTCGCGACGACCCACACGACCAGCACGACGAACAGGACGGCCAGCACCACGAACAGCCAGCGCTGCCCGCGCAGAAGCGAGAGCGCCATGCCGTCGTTCGTGATGTAGTGCAGCTGCAGCCAGCCGGGGATCAGCACAATGGTCCGCCCCGCGAGGCGCGCCGCGGCCAGGGACTTCGTCCACTGGTCGAGCGCGACGATGGCCGCGGCAAAGAGCGTCAGAATGACATAGAACAAATCGGTTCCTCCATACGCTGCGCAGGGTACGGATTCCCTGCGGTCAGACTGTCAGATTTGGATCTCCCCCAGCTCGGCCATGACCTTCGCGCAGCGCGGGCAGAGCCCGTCGGCATTGGCCTGCAGAGAGTGCATCCAGCAGCGCGGGCACTTCGTGCCGGTCGCCTCGGTAACCTCGATCGTGAGGCCCGGGAAGTTGACGCCCGCGCCCACGACCGCGCCCTCGCCGGGCGTCTCGTCCTTCAGGGCGACGTTCGAGACGATAAAGAGCTCCACAAGGTTCATTTCCGCGATCTTCGCCAGCGCGTCCTTCGCGGCCTCGTCCTTCGCGCTCAGGGCGACGTGCGCCTCGAGCGACTTGCCGATGCGCTTGTCGGCGCGCGCCAGCTCCAGAACGCCGTTCACATCCGAGCGGACGCGGAACGCGGCGTCCCACACGGCCATGCGGGCGTCCTCCAGCGCGTATTCGGGATACGGCTTCGACATTTCGTTGAGCAGGACGTTGCGGCCGTCGTCGGCCTTGCGGTGCGGCATCGCCTGCCAGATCTCGTCGCAGGTGAAGGCCAGGATCGGCGCGAAGGCCTTCGTCATGGCGTCGAGAATGAGCCAGAGGGCGGTCTGGGCGCTGCGGCGGGCGAGGGAGTCCCTGCCGTCGCAGTAGAGATGATCCTTGATGATGTCGAGATACAGGCTCGAGAGCGTCACGACGCAGAAGTCGTTGATGGCGTGGGAGACGGCGTGGAACTCATAGTTCTCGTAGGCCTTCCAGCACTGGGCGATGAGCTCGTTGAGCTTCGTGACGGCCCAGCGGTCGAGCTCGGCCATGTCCTTCGCCGCGACCGGCTTGTCGGGGTCGAAGTCCACGAGGTTGTCGAGGCAGAATTTCGCGGTGTTGCGGAACTTCAGATAGTTCTGGCTGAGCTGCTTAAAGATCTCGTCCGAGCAGCGCACGTCCGCGTGGTAGTCGGCGGAGCCGGCCCACAGGCGCAGGATGTCGGCGCCGTATTTGTTGATGATCTCGGCGGGGTCCATGCCGTTGCCGAGGGACTTGTGCATGGCCTTGCCCTCGCCGTCGACCGTCCAGCCGTGGGTCAGGCACTCCTTGAAGGGCGCGCCGCGGTCGAGCGCGCCGACGGCGGTCAGAAGCGACGACTGGAACCAGCCGCGGTACTGATCGGCGCCCTCGATATACATGCTGGCGGGCCAAAAGCCCTGGTCGCGCTGCATGGAGGCGAAGTGCGTGGAGCCGGAGTCGAACCAGCCGTCGAGCGTGTCGGTCTCCTTGTCGAATTCCGTGCCGCCGCAGTGCGGGCAGCTCAGGCCCTCGGGCACGAGCTCCATGGCGTCGCGGTCAAACCATACGTTCGAGCCGGACTCGCCGAAGAGCTCGGAGATGCGGGCGATCGTCTCGTCCGTGCAGACGGGCTTGCCGCACTTCTTGCAGTAGAACACCGGGATCGGCAGGCCCCAGCGGCGCTGACGGGAGATGCACCAGTCGTTGCGCTCGCGGATCATGGAGATCATGCGGTCCTTGCCCCAGGCGGGGTTCCACTTGACGTTCTCGCAGGCGGCGATGGCCTTGTCCTTGAACGACTCGACCGAGCAGAACCACTGCGGCGTCGCGCGGAAGATGATGGGGCTCTTGCAGCGCCAGCAGTGCGGATAGCTGTGGACGATCTGCTCCGAGGCGAAGAGCGCGCCCGACTGCTTCATGTCCTCGAGGATGACGGGGTTTGACTCCTCGGTCTTCATCCCGGCGTACTTGCCGGCGTAGGCGGTGTGGCGGCCCTGGTCGTCGACGGGCACGACCATGTCCATGCCGTAGCGCAGGCAGGTCTGGTAGTCGTCGGCGCCGAAGCCCGGCGCGGTGTGGACGCAGCCGGTGCCGGAGTCCATCGTGACGTAGTCGGCCAGCACCAGGCGCGAGGTCTTGGGCAAAAACGGATGGTCGGCCAGCATGTTTTCAAAGAACGCGCCCTCGTGGCGGTCGACGATCTCGTAGGAATCAAAGCCGCCGATGCCCATGACCTTCTCGGTCAGGGCCTCCGCCATGATGTACAGCTCGCCGTTCGGCGCCTTGACGACGACGTAGCTCTCGCGCGGGTTGAGGCAGATGGCGAGGTTGCCGGGCAGCGTCCAGATGGTGGTCGTCCAGATGACGAAGTAGAGATTCTTGTGGTCGAGCTGCGGGAGCTTGCCCAGATCGTCGTGCATGCGGAACTTCACGTAGACGGTCGTGCAGGGGTCGTCCTGGTACTCGATCTCGGCCTCGGCCAGGGCGGTCTCGTCCTTCGGGCACCAGTAGACGGGCTTGAGTCCCTTGTAGATGAAGCCCTTCTTGTACATGGCGCCGAAGATCTTGACCTCCTCAGCCTCGAACTGCCTGTTCATCGTCTTGTAGGGATGCTCCCAGTCGCCGACGACGCCCATGCGCCGGAAGCCCGCCATCTGGCGGTCGATATAGGTCTGCGCGAACTCGTGGCAGGCCGAGCGGAAGGCCGGGATGGGCATGGCCTTGTGGTTGAGCTTGTTTTTCTTGATGATGGCGGACTCGATGGGCATGCCGTGGTTGTCCCAGCCGGGGATGTACGGCGTGTAGTAGCCGCGCATGGCGTAGGAGCGCACGATGAAGTCCTTGAGCGCCTTGTTGAGCGCGTGGCCCATGTGGATGTCGCCGTTCGAGAACGGAGGGCCGTCGTGCAGGGAGAACAGGGGCTTGCCGCTGTTCTTTTTGAGCAGCTCCTTGTAGAGGTCGAGCTCGTTCCACTTGGCGAGCATGTCCGGCTCGCGCTGGGGCAGGCCCGCGCGCATCGGGAAGCCCGACTTGTTCATGTTCAGGGTAGTTTTGTATTCCATTTCCGTTCCTCCGAAAAAAATAGTTGGATTTGCCGCAAAAAATAGACCGCCCTGAGATCGCTCAGGGCGGACAGAATCCGCGGTACCACCTGAATTCCCGCGGCGCTGGCCGCGGACGCTCTGCCCCGGTAACGGGAGGACCCGTCCCGGCCTACCGCGGCGGGAGCCGTTTCGGCGGGAAGCTCGAAGGGGATTTTCCGTGTCTCTCCGCCGCGGTCTTGCACCGGCCGGCCGCTCTCTGCGCGCGGATGGGGACGTACTCTTCCTTCTCATCGCTGAATATTCGTGAATACTGTTAGTCTACCCAAAAATGCGCGGAATGTCAATGCAATCCGCCAAAAATTCCCCGGATCTCCGACCTTTTCGCCGCCGCAGTCCGTTCGCGCCGCGGGGCGGCCGGGGCCGCTCCCCCGCCCGGGCGAAAAAAATGCGGGCGCGCTTTGCGCGCGCCCGCCCGGCTCAGTCGATATAGTCCGCGGGGTCCATGGGCGTCCCGTTGCAGAACGCGGCGAAGTGCAGGTGGGGCTCCTCGCCCGCCTCCAGGATCGCCGTTCCGCCGACGCTGCCGATCACGGCGCCCGCCTCCACGCTGTCCCCGACCTTGACGGCCGGCACGGCGGCGAGGTTCGAGTACTGCGTCGAGTATCCGTCCGCGTGCGTCAGCACGACGGTCGTGCCGAGAAATTCGTCGTCATAGACGGCGGTCACGGTGCCGGCGCAGGCGGCCTTGACGCTCTCGCCGTCCTTGGCCGCGAGATCGACGCCCTCGTGCGTGCGCCAGTCCTTCATGGTCGCGTTGTAGCGGAGCGCGTCCATGCTGTAGCCGGCCAGAGCCTGGCCGGAGACCGGCCAGACGCGCAGGGACGCGGCGTTGGCGCGCGCGGCGTCGTCGCCCTCCAGGATGGCGGCCGTCTCGGCGCTTTCCCGGGCGCTGTCCGGCTCGGCGGACCCGTCGTCCGCTTTCGCGCCGGTTTTCTGGGTCTTGCCCCGGCCGGACGGCACCGCCGCGCTCGTGGCGACGGACAGCGTCTGATCGTTCAGGGAATTCTTTTCCGCAACGGCGCTGGAAAGGAAGAGATAGCCCGAGATTCCCACTGCGGCGATGCACAGGAACAGGACTATGTAGTAGCCCTTTTCCTGAAAGAATTTCCGGAACCGGCCGGATTTGGATGAATCATTGTTGTGTTGCATGCATTAGCACCTCCGGGGATAGTATGGCCCGGCCCCGGGGCGCTTAAACCGGTTCTGGAAAAAATTATATGACTTTTTCGCCGAACTTTTCGAAATAGGTCTCGAGACAATATTTGAGGATGCGGCTGCGGGTCACGATGCCGATGAACGCGCCCTTGTCGTCGATGACGGGCACGAAGTTCTGATCGGCCGCGACGGAGATGAGATCCTCCACGCGGGTGTCCACGCGGACGGGGTGCACGGTGCGGCGATGCTCGATCTCGCTGATGCTGTGCTCCTCGGTCTGGCGCAGATCCATGCCGCAGAGGCGCTTGACCGTCCAGAGAAGGTCGCCCTCGGTCACGACGCCGCAGTAGCCGCCCTCGCGGTCGAGCACGGGCAGCGCCGTGTAGCCGGAATTCTCCATCCGCTCCATCGCCTGGCGGAGCGTCGCATCGGAATCAATATAGGAACACATGGCTTTCGGGGTCAGAAAGAACAGGATATTCATGCCTCAGCCTCCTTCCTCATAAGTTTACCATAAACGCCGCGGGGAGTCATGACCAAATTGTGAATTTCGCCGAAAAAGAAGACGGGGCGCCGCGATCGCGGCGCCCCGTCGGGGGAATTATTCTTCGGTCTCCTCCGGCTCGCCGGCCGGGGAGGGCGCGGGGGTCTCGGGGGCTTCGGGGACGGCGGCTCCGCTCTTGAACCGGCTGTAGGCCACCACGATGCGGCGGTTGGGCTCCGTGCCGGTGGAGTAGGTCGTGACGTCCGGATGCTCCTGCAGCGCGGCGTGGATGACGTGGCGCTCGTAGGCGTTCATCGGCTCGAGGGTGATGTTGCGGCGGTACTTGACCACCTTGCCCGCGACCTTGACGGCCAGGCGCTGCAGCGATTCCTCGCGCTTGAGGCGGTAGTTCTCGGCGTCGACGTTGATGCGCACGCGCTTGGCCGCGCCGCGGTTGACGGCGTAATTGGCCAGGTGCTGGATGGCGTCGAGCGTCTCGCCGCGGCGTCCGATCAGGATGCCGAGATTTTCGCCCGTGAGCTCGACCATGTAGGCCTCGTCCGCGGTCTTGTAGGCGTGCGGCACGGCGTCGGAATCCATGTGCTCGAGCAGGCCCTTGATGAAGATCTCCATCTTTTCCTCGATGGAGCCGGGCTCGGCGGGCGTGTAGACCTTGGGCTCCGCCGGCTCGGCCGGTCTCGGCGCGGGCTGCGGATGGACGCGGGGCGCGCTCTCGCGGCGGGGCTCGGCAGGACGCTCAGGGCGCTCGGCGCGCTCGGGACGTTCGGGACGCGGGCGGCGCGGCTCGGCCGGACGCTCGGCGCGGGGTCTCGGCGCGGACTGCTGGGCGCGCGGGGCGGGCTCGCGCGGAAGCGGAGGCTTCGGGGCGGGCATCGGGGTCTTGACGGCGGGCGCGATCACGCGCTGCTGCGCGGGGTCTTCCTCGGCGGGCTTTTTGGGCTTGCTGCGGGAGGCCGAGGACAGGGCGGGCGCGGCGGGCTCGTCGGGCGCCTCGTAGGTCACCTTGACCTTGGCGGGCACGGCGCCGAAGCCGAGAAAGCCGGATTTCGGATTGTCCAGGACTTCAACGGATACGCTGTCCCGGTCCATGCCCAGCATGGCCAGGGCAGACTCGATCGCAAGATCAATCGTCTTGCCGGTCGCGGTAATAAATTTTTCCATGATTTACTCCTCGGTTTCCTTGGCAGGTTCGTCGGAGGCGGGCTCGTCACTCTCGCCGTAGCGGCGGGCGCTGTAGGCGCGGCCGCGGGCATAGGGCCGGGCCGGGTCGCCGGAGGCGGGCTTGTCTTCGTCGGTTGCTTCGCCGGAGACGGCTTTCTTCTTGGCCTCGAATTCCTTCGCGGCAGCCGCGGCGGCTTCCTTTTCCTGCTGCTTGAGCTTTTTCTTGCTGACGTTGTCCATGATGCCGTCGGGGTTCTGCTCGCGGCGGAGGGCGCGCTGGCGCTCCCGCTCGGCTTCCTCGGCGCGCTTCTGGGCGGCAATGCGCTGCTTGACCTCATCCTCCGCGTCGTAGACCTTGCGGTAGTGGATGGTCAGGAAATAATCCTGGATGGTGCCGAACACCGCCTGCGCGATCCAGTAGATGGAGATGGCGGCGGGCATGGAGAAGCCGATCCAGAGGGACATGATCGGCATCATGATCATCATGGTCATGGTGGACTGGTTGGCGGCCTTGGCGGCGGCCTCGTCCTTTTCGCCGTTCGCGTTCGTGGCGACCTGGTTGTTCATCTTCTGGCTGATGAACATGGAGAGCATCTGGAAGCCGCCGGAGAGCACCGGGATGAGGAACAGGCCGATCTGGCTCCAGCCCTCGCACTCCCAGAATTTCCAGGTCGGGATGCCGGCCAGGTCGACGCCCAGGAAGCTGAAGTCGATCGAGCGCAGGTTCGCGTTCGCCGTGACGGCGATGCTCTTGAGCTCCTCGGCGAATTCGCCCAGGTGGCCGGCCGCGGCCAGCTCGTGGTAATAGCTGCTCGAGCCCAGATTGATGCCGCTGGCCTGGATGTAGGCGACGACGGCGGCGGACACGGAGCGCGCGTTGTGCAGCATGTAGGTGATGGGCTCGCGGATGACGTAGTACAGGGGCAGCATGATGAGCAGCGGGATGAACGACCAGACGCAGCCGCCCGTCATCGAGACGCCCTCTTCCTTGTACAGCTCCGTCACCGCCTGCTGGTATTTCTGCTTGTCGTCGCCGTACTGGACCTCGAGGGCCTTGACGAGCGGCGAGACGCGGGACATTTTGAGCATGCTCTTCTTGCTCTTGACGCTCAGGGGATAGAGGATCAGCTTGATGATGAGCGAGAACAGAATGAGCGCGAGACCGTAGTTGCTGGTGAACTCATAGAGCCAGTCCAGCAGATAGCCGAAGGGAACCTTGATGATGTCGGCGATGCCGAACGAGTCCTTCGTCTTGGCGGCGGCGGCGTTGGCCGCCTCCTCCGGGGAGAGGGATGTGGATGCGCTCGCGGAGGCCGCAGTCGTGCCTCCTCCGAACGCGCAGGCTGACAGGCCCAGAACGAGGACGAGGGCCAAGACCAGCGCCAGGAATCTTTTCATGCATTCTCCTCCATAGTGGGGATGCCGGGGAGCGGCGGGCTCTGCCCGTCCGCGCTGTCCTTACGGCACCGGATCAAAGTAGTCTCCCCTGTTAAAGGGATTGCACCGCATCAGCCGCTTGAACGCAAGCCAGCCGCCCTTCCATGCGCCGTATTTTCCGATTGCCTCCAGCGCGTATTGCGAACACGTCGGAGAGAACCGGCAGCGGGGCGGGAAGGCCGGCGAGATGTGTGTCTGATAGAAACGGATCAGCCGCATCATGAGGATTTTCACGCGGGATTCTCCTTTTTGAGAAGGCCGAGCCGGCGGGCCAGCGAGAGATACGAGGCCTGCAGCTCCTGATAGGACGCGTCCATGGCGTGTGTGCGGGCCACCACGATCCAGTCCCAGCCGGGACAAAACGCCGTCTCGTGCGTGCGATAGATCTCACGCAGGCGGCGGCGCAGCCGGTTCCGGCGCACGGCGTGGCCGAGCTTGGCGCTCACCGTGAGGCCGATCCGGTTCTCCTTCTGCCCGTTCTGGCGGCAGTAGACGACGAGATTCCGGTCGGCCGCGGAGGCCCCGCGGCGGTAGAGTCGGCGGAAGAGGTGGTTTTGCTTGAGGGATCTGGAAAACTGCATGGACGCCTCCCTCGGAAATTTCCCTGATAAACGGATGGGGCGAACAGAACATCGTCCATTCACCCCTATGACAAGCGAAAGCGGTATTGGCGGTTGGGAATGGGATTACGCGGACAGAGTCGCTCTGCCTTTCGCGCGGCGGCGGGCCAGGACCTTGCGGCCGTTGGCGTCAGCCATTCTCTTCCGGAAGCCGTGAACCTTTGATCTGTGGCGCTTTCTGGGCTGGTAGGTACGTACAGTGGACATAGTTGGACACCTCCTGTAAAAATATGCTCAACAGCCGCTTGCGCGGCCGCAGCGAGTCATGTGGATTGGTTGTTCCCGTCCGGGAGGACGGGAACATACGACTGATATTATACCGGATGGGATGCGCAAGTGTCAATCGTTTTTTTCGTTTTTCCGCACTTTTCCCGAAAGTTGTGGGCCGTTTTCGGCCAAAACGCAAGATGTTGGGGGCGGACTGTCCGCCTCAGCGCTTCTGCGCGAGGGGCTTGCTCTTCTGCTGCTCCTCGAGCAGCTGGAGGATGATCGTGTTGGAGATCATGAAGCCCTTGGGCGTGAGGTGCCAGCGGTCGTTCGTCTGGGCGGCGTAGTCGCTCTTCTGCAGCTGCTGGAAGATCTTCTCGAGGGGCTTGAACGGCAGCAGGAACGAGCGGACGTATTCGTTTTCCTCGACGCCGTCGACCGTGCGCAGGCGGAGCATCAGGTACTCCCCCGCCCGCTCGCGCAGCGGGATCGGCTCGCACTCGGAGAGGATGACGCCCTTGTTCATGACGCCGTCTATGTACTTTTCGAGATTCGGCTCGATCGTGAACCGCTTGCCCGCAAAGTCGGACGCGGCGCAGGGGCCGAAGCCCAGGTACTCGTCGCCGACCCAGTATTTCATGTTGTGGCGGCAGATGAAGCCGTCCTTGGCGAAGTTGGAGATCTCGTACTGGTGGTAGCCGAAGGACTCGAGCGTGTCGACCGCGTAGAAATACATGTCGGCCTGGGCGTCGTCGTCGGGCAGGTTGGCGCACTCGCGGTACTCGAAGAGCTTGGTGCCCGGCTCGACCTTGAGCCCGTAGCAGGAGATGTGGTCGGCCTTGAGGTCGATCACGTTGCGCAGAGTGCTCATCCACTGCTCGCGGCTCTGGTTCGGCAGGCCGAACATGAGGTCGACCGACACGTTGTCGAAGCCCGCGCGGCGGGCGAGCGAGACGGCCTGCTGCGCCTGCTTGTAGTTGTGCGGGCGGCCGAGGGCCTTGAGCTGCTCGTCCGAGTCGGACTGCACGCCGATGGAGATGCGGTTGAAGCCCGCGCGGCGCAGGTGCTGGAGCATGGGGAGCGTGACGCTGTCGGGGTTGGCCTCGAACGAGACCTCGGCGATGCGGCTCACGTCGAAGCGGCGGTCGATCTCGGCGAAGATGCGGCTGAGGCCGGAGGCGCCGAAGAACGAGGGCGTGCCGCCGCCGAAGTAGACGGTGTCGACCTCATAGCCGGGAGCGGAGGGCGCGGTCTCGCGGATGTGCGTGATGAGCGCCTCGAGATAGCGGTCCATGAGCTCCTTGTTCCGGCCGCCGGGGATGGAGTAGAAATCGCAGTATTCGCATTTGCTGCGGCAGAACGGAATGTGGACGTAGATGCCCAGACTTTTTTTCCGGTTCGGCACAGGCTGAATGATCGGCATGAAATCGCCTCCTTGGGATGTGGCTGAACAAACGCGGGACAGGGCCGCGGCGGATTATTCGTCGTCGAGCTTCAAAACGGCCATGAACGCCTCGGACGGGACGGACACCGTGCCGAAGGTGCGCATGCGCTTCTTGCCCTCCTTCTGCTTCTCGAGCAGCTTCTTTTTCCGCGTGATGTCGCCGCCGTAGCACTTGGCGAGCACGTCCTTGCGCAGGGCCTTGATCGTCTCGCGGGCGATGACCTTGCCGCCGACGGCGGCCTGCACGGGGATCTCGAACATCTGCCGGGGGATGTTGTCCCGGAGCTTTTCGCAGATCTTCCGCGCGCGGGCGTAGGCGCTGTCGGAGAACAGGATGAAGCTCAGGGCGTCGACGACCTCGCCGTTGAGCAGGATGTCGAGCTTGACGAGCTTCGACGGGCGGTAGCCCTCGAGCTCGTAATCGAGCGAGCCGTAGCCGCGCGTGCGCGACTTGAGCGCGTCGAAGAAGTCGTAGATGATCTCGTTGAGGGGCATCGAGTAGTGCAGCTCGACGCGCGTGGGGTCGAGATACTTCATGTCCTTGTACTCGCCGCGGCGGTTCGTGCAGAGGTCCATGATCGCGCCGACGTACTCGGGCGGGGTCAGAATGTTGACCTTGGCGTACGGCTCCTGCGACTCCGCGATCTCGGCGGGGTCGGGGTAGTTGAGCGGCGTGTAGACGTCGATCGTGGTGCCGTCGGTCTTCGTGATCTTGTAGACGACGTTCGGCGCGGTCGTGATGAGGTCGAGATTGTACTCGCGCTCGAGCCGCTCCATGATGATCTCCATGTGCAGAAGGCCCAGAAAGCCGCAGCGGAAGCCGAAGCCCAGCGCGATGGAGCTCTCGGGCGTGTAGGACATGGAGGCGTCGTTCAGCTTTAGCTTCTCGAGCGCGTCGCGCAGGTCGCCGTACTTCGAGCCGTCGGCGGGATAGACGCCGGAGAAGACCATCGGCTGCGCCTGCTTGTAGCCGGGCAGCGCGGTCTTGGCGGGATTCTGCACGCCCGTGACGGTGTCGCCCACGCGCGTGTCGGAGATGGTTTTGATGGAGGCTGTGAGATAGCCGACCTCGCCCGCGCCGAGCGCCTCGGCGGGACTCATGCCGAGCGGGTGCAGATACCCGACCTCGACGACCTTGTACTCCGCGCCGGTCGCCATCATGCGGATGTCCATGCCGGGGCGCACGACGCCGTTCACGACGCGCAGATAGACGATCGAGCCGCGGTAGGAGTCGTACTGGCTGTCGAAGATGAGGCACTGGAGCGGGGCCTCGCGGTCGCCCTTGGGCGCGGGGATGCCCTTCACGATCATCTCGAGCACCGCGTGGATGTTGACGCCGTTTTTGGCGGAGATCTCGGGCGCGTCCATGGCCGGCAGGCCGATGACGTCCTCGATCTCGTGCTTGACCTCCTCGGGTCTGGCCGAGGGGAGATCGATCTTGTTGATGACGGGCAGCACCTCGAGATTGTTGTCGATGGCGAGGTAGGTGTTGGCGAGCGTCTGGGCCTCGATGCCCTGGGAGGCGTCGACGACGAGCACCGCGCCCTCGCAGGCGGAGAGGCTGCGCGAGACCTCGTAGTTGAAGTCGACGTGGCCCGGCGTGTCGATGAGATTCAGGACGTAGTCCTGCCCGTCGTCGGCCCTGTATTGCAGGCGCACGGCGCTGGCCTTGATGGTGATGCCGCGCTCGCGCTCGAGATCCATCTGGTCGAGGATCTGCGCCTCCATCTCGCGCTTGTCGACGGTGTGGCACTCCTCGAGCAGCCGGTCGGCGAGCGTGGACTTGCCGTGGTCGATGTGGGCCACGATGCAGAAATTACGCAGTTTGGACAGGTCGGTCATAGGGTTACTCCTTCATGAAAGAAGATGCTGCAGAGCGGGCGGAAATCCGCGGGAAACGGCGGGCGGAGCCCCGCGCGTCAGTGCGCGATGTTTTCGGTGGCGGTGGTCTCGTATTTGGAGCTGACGGAGAAATAGGAATCGAGGATGGGGATGCAGACGTTCGCGAGATAGCCGCCCTGCGCGCCCTTTTCGACGTACACGGAGATCGCGATCTCGGGGTCGTCGGCCGGGGCGTAGAGTACGAACGAGGCGTTGTCGGAGCCCATGTCGGTGTTGCCGTGCTGGGCGGTGCCCGTCTTGCAGGCTACCTTGATGGGGTAGTTCTTGAAGTAGCTGGCGGCGGTGCCGCTGGTCGCGGCCATCTCCATGCCGGTCTTGATGCACTCCTTGGCTTCGTCGGACATCTGGAGCGTGCTCGCGACGACGGGCGTCTGCTTTTTGATGAGATCCTCGTAGTTCCAGGAGACGACGCGGCTTAAGACCGTCGCCTTGTAGCGCACGCCGCCGTTGGCGAGCGCCGAGGTGTAGCAGACCAGCTGCAGGGGCGTGAAGCGGTTGTCGCTCTGGCCGATGGCGGCCTGCAGCACGTCCGCGCCGTACCAGTCGGCGTCGTCGCCGTAGAGCTTCTTTTTCGTCTCGGCGTTGGCGCGCGTGCCGGTGTTCTCCTGGAGCTCGATGCCGGTGGACTCGCCGAGGCCGAGCGCCTTGGCCACGATGTCGAGCGCGTTCTGCTTCGTCTTGTCGTAGTAGCTGTAATAGGTCAGCCGGCCGGCCTCGTAGAAATAGTAGTTGCAGGAGACGGCCAGCGCCTGCTGCATGTTGATGGTGCCGTGGGTGAGGCCGGAGCTGGTGTAGAGATAGCAGTTACAGGTGTAGCCGTTTTTCTCGTAGAAGGTGTATTTGCCCTTGTCGGTGATCTCGTAGTACTGCCCGATGCCGCCGTAGTCGATGGCGGCGTCGGCCGTGACCATCTTGTAGACCGAGCCGGGGGGGTACTCGCCCTGGAGGGCTCGGTTGTAGAGGGGCGAGAACTCACCCTTGCTGAGCGCGGTGTAGTCCTTGCGGTAGGTCGCGGGGTCATAGGTCGGGTAGCTCGCCATGGCGAGGATCTCGCCCGTCTTGATCTTCTGGACGACGACGGCGCCGCCCTCGGCGTCCTTGCCGTCCTCGGACTTGCCGAGCAGGCCGTTCGTGCGCAGATCCTGGATGACCTTCGCGAGCGCGTTTTCGGCGGTGGCCTGGAGGGAGATGTCGACCGTGAGCTCGACGTTGTCGCCGGGCTTCGGGACGGTCATGTAATACTGGTCGAGCACCTCGCCCGTCGTGGAGACGGTCGTGCTCTTGAGCCCGTCGGTGCCGTGCAGATACTGCTCGAACGCGAGCTCCGCGCCGGACTGGCCGACGAGCGCGTTCATGGCGTAGCCCTCGTCCTTGTAGGTCTGGTACTGGTCGGGGTCCATGGCGCCGATGAAGCCCAGCAGGTGCGCGGCGTACTTGGTGTTGTACTCGCGCACGGTGCCGGATTCGACCACGACGCCGGGCACGCCCAGCTCCATGACGGAGGCCAGATCCTGCGCGTCCACGTCGGTCGCGAGCGTGTAGTTCTCGAGCCCCACGCCGTCGATGCTGCGCAGCTCGAGCTCGTAGCGCACCGAGAGCACCTTGTAGACCTGCTCCGGCGTCCAGTCGTCGGGGATCTTGTAGTCCGCGCGCAGGTTGCGCATGAGCGTCGCGGCGGAGATGTCGGTGTCGTAGTCGTGGTACTGCAGGAACTCGCGGAAGTAGCCCTGCCAGACGCTGGACAGCTCGTCCGTGTAATAGGTGTAGGGCCGCTCCTCGGAGACGGGGAAATGGCTCTCGTAGCGGATGCCCAGCTTGTCGCAGAGCTCCAGCACGCTCAGAAGGCTCTCGTTGGGGGTCTTCGAGTTGAAGAGCACGTAGTTGATGATGACGAGGTTGTAGCTCGCGCGGTTCGTGACGAGCACGTTGCCGTTGCGGTCGAGGATATTGCCGCGCGCGGCGGCGACCGTCGTCCGATAGGTCATGGAGTTGGCCTTGGCGGCGGTCTCGGCCGTCTCCGGAGAGACGGCCTGCAGCTTGTAGAGCCGCAGCGCAAACAGGCCCATCATGAGGGCCACGATCACGAGAAATACACCGATGCGAAAACGGGAACGGCGTTCCATCAGGTACCTACCTTTCGGATTCCCCAGGCGGCCCAGTAGATGAGCGGGCAGGCCGGCATGGACAGAAGCAGCTGGAGGGGCAGCAGCCGGAGCGCAGAGGCACCGACCGTGCCGAGATAATATTTGAAGGCGAACAGCGCCCCCTGCACAATGAAAAGAGACAGGAGGCTCATCATCGCAGCGGAGAGCAGGCGCCGCGTGAGATAGCGGTCGCAGAGCCATCCGCTCAGAAGCGCGCAGCCCGTCAGCAGCATCAGCGTGACGCCGCCGCCGTCGCCGCCCGCGAGGCACCAGACGGTGCCCGCCGCGAGCCCGAACGCGCCGCCGTTCTCGGCCCCGTTCAGCATGGCCACGCAGGCCACGGCCACGGGGATGAGACTGAGCTTCGCGCCCCAGAAGCGCGCGCGCCCGAAGACGACGCTCTGCAGCAGCAGAACAAAGAGAAACAGCAACGCATACAGCGCCCACATGAGCGCATTTTTATATTTGTCGCGCATGGGCGCCCCTTTCCGCGGTCAGTTGTTCGCGTATTGCGTGATGATGAAGATCTGCTCGAGCTTGCCGAGCTCGCAGGAGGGCTCGAGCGTGGCGTACTTGGCGACGCCGGTCTCGTCGATGCTGACGTTCGTGATGTAGCCCAAAAGCAGCCCGCGCGGATAGAGCGTGGAGCCGGTCGTGACGACCTGGTCGCTGTTTTTGACGACGGCGTCGGTGTTGAGATAGTTCATGCGCAGCACGTTCGTGTTGTCGGGCAGGAAGGTGCCCTGGACGACGCCCGTGTAGCCGGACGAGGAGATGGAGGCGCTGATCTCGAGCGAGGCGTCCATGACCGTCGTGACGGTGGCCCAGTTGGCGCCCACGTCGGTCACGAGCCCCACGACCTGGCCGTTCTCGGTGATGGCGCACATGCCCTCGGTCAGCCCGGAGTTGCGCCCCTTGCCGATTGTGAAGGCGCTCTTGTACTCCGAGGAATTCCAGGAGGTGATGTAGGCCGAGACGAGCACGTAGTCCTCGTGCTCCTCGGTGAGCTTGAGCAGCGTGCGCAGGCGCTCGTTCTCGCGCTGGTAGGTCTCGGCGCTGCGCACGTCCTCCTCCATGGAGAGGACCTTCTTCTGCAGCTCGGCGTTCTCCGCCTGCAGGGATTCATAGGAAAACAGATAGTTGTAATAGCGCTCCGCCTGCCGGTCGATGGCGGCGACGCCCGCCCGGAACGGAGAGAGCAGCGTGCCCACCAGGTTTTCGCCGAATGGCGTCCCGGAGGAGACGGCCGCGGCCACCATCGTGAGCACCGCGAGGACGACCGCGATGATCACGATCGCCTTGACCTTGGGAGACCAGAACCGTTTTTTCAAGCCATCACCCCACATCTCCGAGGATCGCGACGCCGCACCGCCGCAGCATGCCCGCGAGCGGGCAGAGCGGCAGACCCATGACGCAGAAATAGTCGCCCGTGAGCTGGGAGACGAAGATGGACGCGCGGCCCTGGATGCCGTAGGCCCCGGCCTTGTCCATCGGCTCGCCCGTGGCGACGTAGGCGAGGATCTCGGTTTCGGACAGCGGGCGGAAGCGGATGCGCGTCTTCACGACCTGGGACTGGACGAACTCGCCCTGCCGCACGGTGAGGCCGGTCATGACCTCGTGCTCGCGGCCGGAGAGCAGCCGGAGCATCCGGCAGGCGTCGGCCTCGTCCCTGGGCTTGCCGAGAATGGCCCCGTCCACGACCACGATCGTGTCGGCGGCGATCACGATATCGCCGGGCGCGAGGAGCGCCGCGATGGCCCGCGCCTTTTCGGCGCCCACGCGGGCGACCTCCCGCTCGGGCGGGAGGGACGGGTCCATCGTCTCGTCGATGTCGGCGGCGCGCGCCGTGAACGGCACGCCGAGAATGGAGAGCAGCTCCCGCCGCCTGGGCGACTGGGAGGCCAGAATGACAGCCATGGCTTGTACCTCTTTTTATTCCACCCCGCGCAGGTAGAGCCCGCGCGTGTACGCGCCGGCGCCGAATTCGCCGCCGGACTGATATTCATTTAATATGGTGTCGACCTCGCCGGGATTTTCCGTCGTGAACTGCAGCCGCAGCGCCCAGAGTCCGAGCCCGCGGAAGCTGTCCTTCTTGTCGAGCAGATAGAGCTTCCTGCCGTTCAGCAGCACGTTCCGGCAGGTGCCGGGGTCCTTGACGACCGGGAACTCCTCGCCCATGCGGTCGATGAGCTTCACGGGCGCGGCGTCGCACGAGCAGACGCCGGTGCGGTTTTTGATGACGCAGTTTTCCATCAGCATGAGCGGCAGCCGCCCGTAGACGAGCACCTCGGACGGCACGGCCTTGCTGAGATCGCGGATCTGCGGCAGCGTCATCTCGAACGAGACAAGCTGGGAGTCCACGCCCTGCTGGCGCAGATAGTGCATCGCGCGCGAATTGTAGATGTTGAGGCCGAAATCGCCCCGCACGGCGAAGCCCGCCGCCTTGGCGATGCGCAGCTGGCCGAGATTGCCGACCAGCAGCTGGCGCACGCCCATGTCGTAGGCGGTCTTGAGCTGCGCCGCGAGCGCGGCGTTCTCCCCGCTCCACACGACGCGGGGCAGCACCGCCGCGAGCTGCGTCTCGACGCTGAGCATCGCCGGCAGCTCCGGGCTGGCCAGCAGCTCCGAGAGCGGCACGTAGAGGACGGCGGGCGCCATGGCGAGCAGCTTCTGCGTGATCTGCGCCGCCTGGCGCACGCAGACCGTCAGCTGCGGCTCGCCGGACATCCCGTCGTAGAGGGCGGGCTTGTTGTAGGGATTGAGGCGCGGCAGCGGCGCGCGGCCGCGCTGCGCGGTCAGCTCCGCGACGACGTCGCGGCGCATGGCGTTGATGGCGGCGGCCGGCAGATTGACGCCGGGGTCGACGACCGAGCGCACGAGCGTGCAGCGGTAGGGCGTGCCGCCCGTCTTTTTCAGGCGCTCCTCCAGCTCCTGCTGGCCGAGCTCGCGGTAGAGCGCCTCCTCGGGCACGGGGCCGCGCGTCTTGCAGACGTGGCCGTCCTCGTCCTCGACGGCGAGCTGCGCCGGCTCGCCGCGGCGGAACATCGCGTAAAACCGCACGGGCACGCGCGGCGCCTCGGCCTGCTCGTAGCTCGCGCGGGCCGCGGCGAAGAGCTCCTTGTCCTCGGCCTGCTCCTGCCGGGTGCCGAACATGTCAGGCCCGGTTTTGCCCTCGTAGTAGCCCTGCGTGAAGCCCTGGCGGGAGAAGACCGCCTCGAGCTGCCGCAGATCCTCGGGCGTGACGCGCTTGCCGTCCAGGGCCGCGCGGTAGAGCTTCGTGACGATCGCCACATACTCGGGCCGCTTCATGCGACCCTCGATCTTGACGGAGGCGACGCCCAGCTTTTCCAGCTCGCCCAGCTCCTCGATGAGGCAGTTGTCGCGCAGGCTCAGGGGGTAGCGCGTGTCCTCGAACCGGCCGTACCCGTAGGGCAGGCGGCAGGGCTGCGCGCACTGGCCGCGGTTGCCGCTGCGCCGGCCGATCACGGAGGACAGGTAGCACTGCCCCGAATAGCACATGCAGAGCGCGCCGTGCACAAACACCTCGAGTTCCACGGGGCTGCGGCGGGCGATGCGCGCGATCTCCTCGCGCGGCAGCTCCCGCGCCAGCACGACGCGCCGGAAGCCCAGCTCCGCCGCCTGCTGCACGCCCTCGAGCGAGTGGATGCTCATCTGCGTCGAGGCGTGGAGCACCGCGTCGGGCGCCAGCTCGCGCACGAGCTGCGCCACGCCGAGATCCTGCACGATGAACGCGTCCACGCCCAGCAGGGCCGCCGTGCGCACGACCTCGGCCGCGCGCGGCATCTCCCGGTCGGAGACGAGCGTGTTGAGCGTCAGGTGTACCTTGACCCCGCGGACATGGCAATAGACCACGGCCTGCTGCAGCTCGTCCGCGGTAAAATTATGCGCGCCCATGCGCGCGTTGAAGGTGTCATAGCCCAGATAAACCGCATCCGCACCGTTCTGGACGGCGGCGCGCAGCGCCTCCATCGATCCGGCGGGCGACAATAATTCCAACATGATCACATTCCTTAAAGGCAGAGATATTCTTATATACTATAGCACAACGCCGGTCAACATAAAAGTAGGTATTTGTGATTATTTTGAGAGAATTTTGTTTCTTTTTTCCGGTGAACTCCCACAAACCGCCCTTGCTCCGGGGGGCTTTGTGTGCTATACTTTGTTTCACGGCGAAATCGGACGAAAGGGGCGGAAATATGGCGGAAGGCGATCTTCTCATCCCCGCGCAGGAGCTGCGCAGGCTGCTGGCCTCCGGCTGCGGCGACGCGGCCCTCGTCTATCTCTACCTCCATACGGGCGGCGACCCGGCCGCCGCCTGCCAGACGCTCCGGCTGAGCCCCCGGCAGTATGAATTTGCCGCCGCGACGCTGCGCCAGCTCTCGCTCGTGCCGGAGCCGGCGCCCCGCCGCCTCGAGAGCGCCGAGGCCCCCGCCTACACGGAGGAGGACCTCACGCGCGAATACAAGACGAATCCCGAGTTCCCCAGCATGGTGGGCGAGGCGCAGCGGCGGCTCGGCCGCGTGCTCTCGACGGAGGAGCTCAAGATCCTGCTCTCCATCTACCGCTACCTGGGCCTGCCGCCCGAGGTGGTGTCCATCTTGATCAACTACTGCATCCAGCGCAGCCATGCGCGCGGCTCGAGCCGCCTGCCCTCCATCCGCACGATCGAGAAGGAGGCCTACCACTGGGCCGATCTCGGCGTCGACACCATGGAGGAGGCCGCGGTCTACATGCAGAATCAGCTCCAGCTCCAGACCCGCGCCGGGCGCATCCGGCAGGTCCTGCAGCTGGGCGAGCGGCCCTTCACGGCGGCCGAGGAGAAGTTCGTTCTGACCTGGCTCGGCTGGGGCTTCGGCGAGGCCGAGGTGCAGCTGGCCTATGAAAAGACGTGCCTCAACACGGGCGCGCTCAAGTGGCCGTATCTCAACTCCATCCTGAAGAGCTGGCACGACCAGGGACTTCTGACCGTCGCCCAGATCCAGCGCGGCGACCGCGCGCCCGCGGCGCAGCCCGCCGGCCGGGCAAACCGCGCTGTGCAGACCCACCACGATGCGCTCACGCCCCTTGAACAGGACGCGATCGACAAAATGATGCGGCGCGGCAAGTATAAGGAGGAGTGAGCATGGCATATTCGGAAGCCGTCCTGCGCCGCGCGCAGGCGCGTCTGGCCGAGGCCAGAGAGGAGAACGAGCGCGAGGCGCGCGAGCGCATCGAGGGCATCTATGCGCGCAATCCCCGCCTGCGCGAGATCGACGCGCAGCTGCGCGAGACGGCCGCGCGCATCATGGCCGTGAGCTTTCGCCGCGGCGAGGACCCGAGCGAGGCGATGGCCGGTCTCCGCAAGGAAAATCTTGCGCTGCAGCAGGAGCGCGAGTGGCTCCTCGATTCGGGCGACATCGACCCGGACGATCTCGCGGTGACGCCCATCTGCCCCAGCTGCGGCGGCACGGGCTACCGGGGGGCCGTCATGTGCGACTGCCTCAAGGAGCTCTGCCGGCAGGAGCAGAAAAAAGAGCTCTCCCAGCTGCTCGGCAGCGGAAAAGAGAGCTTCGACCGCTTCCGGCTCGACCTCTACCCCGCCGAATACGATCCCCGGCTGAAGACGAGCCCCCGCGAGCTGATGCAGTTCATCTACAACAGCGCCGTCCGCTACGCCAAGACCTTCACCCCGGCCTCGGGCTCGCTGCTCTTCAGCGGCCCGACCGGTCTCGGCAAGACGTTCCTGTCCGCCTGCATCGCCCGCACCGTGGCCGACCGCGGCTATTCCGTCGTCTACGACACCGCCGGCCGCGTCTTCACGGACTTCGAGACTGCGAAGTTTTCCCTGCGCGGCGAGGAGAGCCGCGAGCTCACGAAGAAGTATCTCTCGTGCGACCTGCTGATCCTCGACGATCTCGGCACCGAGATGACGACGCAGTTCGTCGTCTCCGCGCTCTACCAGATTCTCAACACGCGGCTCATGGAATCGCGCGCCACCATCGTCTCGACCAACATCCCGGAAATGGAGCTCGGGGCCCGCTATTCTCCGCAGATCGCCTCGCGGCTGCTCGGCAGCTTCGTCCTGTACAAGTTTGCGGGCAGCGACATCCGCATGATGAAAAATCCGTAAAAGCAGGCGCTCCTGCGAGCATAAAAAACGTCATTCCGAACATTCGGAATGACGTTTTGTTTACTCAAACGCGAACGCGAGGTACGGCGTCTCGAGGCCCGGCTCCGGCTGCGAAAGCCATTTCACCATGCCGAACGCACGGCTCCCGCCCGGCGCGCGCAGGCAGTATTCCTGCCCCGGCAGCGCCGCCGCGAGCGCGGGAAGCATCGACTCGTCCGGCAGGATCTCGCGGGCCGTCACGCGCCCGTTCTCCAGGGACGCGGCCGCGCAGCCCGCGCGGCTGCCCAGCCGGAGGGCGAAAAACGAGGTTGTCTGCTCCTCGTAGCGCAGCTGCGGCAGCGAGTAGCGCACATGCGGCATGCCGCCCAGCAGCGTCTCGCGCAGCCCCGCGTATTCGATGGGCGTGACGAGCTGGCCCTGGCCGCGCGGCTCGACGCCCTCGGCGTATTTTTCCGCGAGGAGGGTCCGCCCGGTGTAGCCCAGGGGCTCGTAGAACGACACGAGCGAGGGCTCGCCCGGCACCAGCAGCACGGCGCGCACGCCGTTTTTTTGCAGCCGCTTCTCGGCGTATTCCATAAGGCCCCGCGCGAGGCCCCGGCCCCGGAAGGCCCGGAGCGTCGCCACCGCGTAGAAATACGACGCGCGCGCGGTCTGCTCGCCCGCGGCGAGCGTCACGGGCAGGGCGAAGAGCATCGAGGCGAGCGCCCCGTCCTCCTCGGCCGCGAAGCCCTCGGAGTCGGGAAACACCGTCTCAAAAAAGCGCGCGATCTCCGCCTCGCTGTCGCCGAACGCCTCCCGCCAGAGCGCGGTCATGGCCGGGATGTCGTCCGGCCCCGTTCTGCGGCAGCGCATCACAGCTCCCCCACGTAGTCCGCGACGTACTTGGTCAGCACGAGCGCGGGCTGGTAGGACTCCTTCGCGCGGCGAAGGCCCTCGAGGCCCATGTCGTCCTCGCGGTTGAGAAAGCGCAGCGAGGGGTATTTTTCCGCGACCATGCGGGAAAACTCCCGGTTGATGACCGCGTAGGCGCCGTCCACGTCGGGCAGGGCCTTTTCAAAGTGGACGTCGTAGTATTCGTCGTTCATGCGCGTGCCGATCGAGAAGGCCACCATGCGGCTGCCGTCGGAGAGCAGCAGCCCGTCCATCTCGAGCTCGCCGAAGTGGGCGAAGGCGCGCTCGAGCGCGACGTCCTCGGATTCGACGGCCTGCACCTCGTCGCGGTAGGATTTCCACTGCCGGTCGAGCTCGCGGCAGAGCGCGATGTTGTCCGGCGTGACGGGGACGGTGTACCAGTCGGGATACTCGGCGGAGAAGCGGTTGATGTGGTTGCGCTTGGCCTGCAGCTTTTTCCCGCGCAGCTCGGTGAGCGCCTCGACCGAATAGATATAGTCGAACGTCGCCTGCTGGGGGGAGAAGCGGAACTGGCCGGGATACAGGCGCTCGAGCTCGTCCTTTTTCTCCTCCGTGAGGGACTGGAAGGCGAGCGTCAGGCCGCGCTCGCGGCAGTGGGCGATGATCTTTTTCAGCACGCCCGCGATGTCGCAGCAGCCGGCGGGATAGATGCAGACCGCCTCGCGCCCGTAGACGCGCGCCTGCACGAGATAGCCGTCCACCTCGGCGATCCGGCCGTAGTAGCCGGACCAGAGGTAGGCGCTGGAGAAGGTGTATTCGGCGCCGGGATACCCGCACGCCCAGAGGATCGGGTGAGCCCAGGATCGGTCTTCAATGGTGGGTTCGTGGAATGCTATCATAAAATTATTGCCTCGGATTTTTATATTTTCTTGCGCAGAAGGCCCGCGGGCCCCCTCGGAAGAAGAAGCCCCGTTCCATCGGCGGGGCTTTTAACCTACTTATTTTATAGTATAGCATCTTGTCCATTCTTTGGCAACCAAGTTGACAAAATTCAGGAAACGGGTTACGATAACGAAAAGCGCCCGCTCTTTCATTCGGAGCGGACAGAAAAGAGGATCACGGACATGTGCGATACCTGTAAAAAAACCTTCTACATCACCACGCCGATCTATTATCCCAGCGACAAGCTGCACATCGGCCACACCTACTGCACGGTGGCGGCCGACGCGATGGCGCGCTACAAGCGCATGCGGGGCTACGACGTGATGTTTTTGACCGGCACCGACGAGCACGGCCAGAAGATCGAGACCAAGGCCAGGGCCGCCGGCGTCACGCCGCAGCAGTTCGTCGACAACATTGTCGCGGGGGAAAAGGGCATCCTCGATCTCTGGAAGCTCATGAACATCTCCAACGACCGCTTCATCCGCACGACGGACGACTATCACGTGGCGGCCATCCAGAAGATCTTCGAGAAGATGTATCAGAACGGCGATATCTACAAGGGCTCCTACAAGGGCAAGTACTGCACGCCCTGCGAGTCGTTCTGGACCGAGAGCCAGCTCAAGGACGGCAAGTGCCCCGACTGCGGCGGCGAGGTCCACGACGCGGAGGAGGAGGCCTATTTCTTCCGCCTCTCCAAGTACGCCTCCCGCGTGCGCGAGCTGCTGACCACGACGGATTTCCTGGAGCCCAAGTCCCGCGTCAACGAGATGGTCAACAACTTCATCGACCCCGGCCTCGAGGATCTGTGCGTCTCGCGCACGTCCTTCACCTGGGGCATCCCGGTCACGTTCGACCCGGGCCACGTCGTCTACGTGTGGGTCGACGCGCTCTTCAACTACACGACGGCGCTCGGCTTCATGAACGACAAATACCACGACTACGACAAGTTCTGGCCGGCCGACGTGCACTTTGTCGGCAAGGAGATCGTCCGCTTCCACTCGATCATCTGGCCCGCCATGCTCATGAGCATGAATATGCCGCTGCCCAAGAAGGTCTACGGCCACGGCTGGCTCGTCATGGACGGCGGCAAGATGTCCAAGTCCAAGGGCAACGTGGTCGACCCCTATCTGCTGGCCGAGATGTTCGGCGTGGACGCGCTGCGCTTCTTCCTGCTGCGCACGTTCCCGTTCGGCTCCGACGGCAACTTCTCCAATGAGCTGCTCATCAACACCATCAACATCGACCTCGCCAACGACCTCGGCAACCTCGTCTCGCGCACGACCGCGATGGTCGAGAAGTACTTCGGCGGAGCCGTCCCCGCGGAGCGCCTGGCCGGCGACCCGGACGGCGAGCTGCAGGCGATGCTGCAGGCGCTGCCTGCCCGCTACGAGGCGCAGATGGAGAAATTCCAGTTCCAGAACGCGCTCGACGAGGTGTTCAAATGCATCCAGAGAGCCAACAAGTATATTGACGAGACAGCGCCCTGGGCGCTCGCCAAGGACGACGCCAACCGCGCGCGGCTGGCCGGCGTCATGTACAACCTGCTCGAGGCCATCCGCATCTGCACCGTGCTGCTGCGGCCGTTCATCCCCGCCTCCTGCGAGAAGATCTTCGCGCAGATCGGCGCGGGCGACGCCGTGACGACGTGGGACGCCGCGTGCCGTTGGGGCCTGCTGCCCGACGGCGCCGAAATCCGCAAGGGCGAGGCCGTGTTCCCGCGCCTGGACATGGAGAAGGCGCTGGCCGAGCTGACCGAACGCGAGGCCGAGGCCAGAAAGGCCGCGCTGCCCGCGCTCGAGACGGAGCCGCTCGCGGAGGAGAAGGTCGATTTCGACACCTTCTGCAAGTCCGATCTGCGCGCCGTCAAGGTCAAGAGCTGCGAGGCCGTCAAAAAGTCCGACAAGCTGCTGCGCTTCACGCTCGACGACGGCTCCGGCACCGACCGCCAGATCCTCTCCGGCATCCACAAGTTCTATGAGCCGGAGGCGCTCGTGGGCAAGACCCTCGTCGCCATCGTGAACCTGCCGCCGAGAAAGATGATGGGCCTCGAGTCCTGCGGCATGCTGCTCTCCGCCGTCCACAAGGAAAAGGGCGAGGAAAAGCTGCAGCTCGTCATGGTCGACGACGCCATCCCGGCCGGCGCGAAGCTCTGCTGAACGATTCGGGCGAAAAAGCCCTTTGAGAGAACAGGCCCCCGGATTTCTGAGGAAATCCGGGGGCCTGCGTATTTTAAAAGAGAGGAACGGAGGCTACATGAGCGGCGAGAAGACGCGCAGAAGCGCCCGCCCGATGCGCTGGTGCAGGTAGATGTGGCGGCAGCGCGCGTAGCTGATCTCGCGGCACTGCGGGAAGGTCTCGCGGAAATCGGCCGCGACCTCGCCGACCGCCTCGCACCCGCTCAGGTACACGGCGTCCTCAAAGTGCAGATACAGGCTGCGGAAGTCCATGTTCACGGTGCCGACGACGGCGTTCGTCTCGTCGGACAGGCAGACCTTCGCGTGGATGAAGCCGGGGCGGTACTCGAAGATACGCACGCCCGCCTCGGTCAGCACCTCGTAGTTCGCGCGCGTGACCGCGTGGACGTACCACTTGTCCGGGATGCCCGGCGTGATGATGCGCACGTCGACGCCGGTCTTGGCGGCGACGCAGAGGGCGGAGGTCATCTTCTCGTCGAGGATGAGGTAGGGCGTCATGATCCAGACCGTGTCGCGCGCGGACTGGATGAGCTTCTGGAAGATCGTCGCGCCGACGTCCTCGTAGTCGAGCGGGCTGTCGGCGAACGGCTGCAGATAGCCGCGCCCGTCCGGCTGCCCGACGGGATAGAACGGCCGGAAGGCGTCGACCGCCTCCTCGAGCCGGGCAACATAGTCCCACATGGACAGGAACATGACCGTCATCGACCAGGCGGCCTCGCCGCGCACGAGGATGCCGCAGTCCTTCCAGTGGCCGTAGGGCGAGGTGACGTTGATGTATTCGTCGGCCAGATTAATGCCGCCCGTGAAGGCGGCTTTGCCGTCGACGATCATGAGCTTGCGGTGGTCGCGGTTGTTGAGCCGCGCGGAGAGCACGGGGACGTAGGGGTTGAACACGTGCGCCTGCACGCCCAGCGCGCGCAGCTTTTTGCAGTAGTTGCCGGGCAGGCGCGTGATGCAGCCGAAGTCGTCGTACAAAACGCGCACGTCGAGCCCCGCCGCGGCCTTGCGCCGCAGCACGTCGAGGATGGCCGACCACATTTCGCCCTTGTCGATGATGAAAAACTCGAGGAAGATGTAGTGCTCGGCCTTCTCCAGCTCCTCCAGCATGCTCTTGAAGCACGGCTCGCCGCCGGGATAGTAGACGGCCTCGGAGTTGTCGTAGACCGGGAAGCAGGCGCTTTTGAGAAGATAGCGCGCGTGGTTGTAGGCCGGGCCGGGCTGCTCGCGCAGCGCCGCGAGCACCGCTTCGTCCTGGTGGAGATAGCGCATGGTGACGGAGTCGATCCGCTCCATCTTGCGGTTTTCCCGGCTGGAGGCCTTGTTGCCGCCGAAGAGCAGGTAGATGGTCAGCCCCGCGACGGGGAAGGCCAGAATCAGCACGATCCAGGCGATCTTGTACGAGGGATTGTTGCGGTTCGAGACGATCACGATGACCGCGATCCAGGAAAAGGCGGAGAGCGCGATGTGGATCCACTGCCGGTAATCCCGCAGCCAGAACATCCCGGCGAGCAGGAAACCGATCTGCAGCAGAATGGCCAGCGACACGACCACGACGCGCTGGAACAGCAGCTTCGGCAGATTCCGCATGAAGACGCCCCCTTTCCCCTCCGTCAAAAGATTATACCCATTATACCAGCAAACTACCCGCCGCGCAAGCCGCGGCATAGGAACTTTTGTTTGAAAATAACTATTGAGACTGTGCGCGCCATCTGATATAATAGAGAAATCAAAAGGCCTCAGGGCCCTTCTTTCAGGAGCACAGCATGCGTAATTCGATTTCCGTCCAGGGCGCGCGCGTCAACAATCTCAAGAACATCAGCGTGGAGATCCCGCGCGACAAGCTGGTCGTGCTGACCGGCCTGTCCGGCTCGGGCAAATCCAGTCTCGCCTTCGACACCATCTATGCCGAGGGCCAGCGCCGCTATGTCGAGTCGCTCTCGTCCTACGCGCGGATGTTCCTCGGGCAGATGGACAAGCCCGACGTCGACGCGATCGACGGGCTCTCGCCCGCCATCTCGATCGACCAGAAGACCACCAGCAAGAACCCGCGCTCGACCGTCGGCACCGTGACGGAGATCTACGACTATCTGCGCCTTTTGTGGGCGCGCGTCGGTGTGCCCCACTGCCCGAAGTGCGGCAAAGAAATCCGCCGGCAGACCGTCGACCAGATCGTCGACCAGATTATGACGCTTCCGGAGCGCACAAAGTTCCAGATCCTCTCGCCCGTCGTCTGGGGCAAGAAGGGCGAGCACCAGAAGGTGCTCGACGACGCCCGGCGCGGCGGCTATGCGCGCGTGCGCGTGGACGGGAGCCTGTACGATCTCACGGAGAAGATCCTGCTCGACAAAAACAAAAAGCACAACATCGAGGTCGTGATCGACCGGCTCGTCATGAAGCCCGAGCTCGCCCGCCGCCTGACCGACTCGGTCGAGACGGCCGTGAATCTCTCGGGCGGACTCGTCGTGCTCAACAAGGTGGAGGACGACTCCAACACCGTCTTCTCCCAGAACTACGCCTGCGAGGAGTGCGGGATCTCCCTGCCCGAGCTCAGCCCGCGCATGTTCTCGTTCAACAACCCCTACGGGGCCTGCCCGACCTGCACGGGGCTCGGCACCCAGCTGGTCGCGGACCCCGAGCTTATTATTCCCGACCCCTCCAAATCCATTCTCGAGGGCGCCATCCAGGCGAGCGGCTTCAGCAACGTCAAGGACGACTCCATCTCCCGCATGTACTTCGACGCCCTCGCGAAGAAGTATCGTTTCTCGCTCACCACGCCCGTGGAGAAGCTGCCGAAGGAGGCGCTCGACGCCATCCTCTACGGCACCGGCACCGAGAAGCTCACGATCTACTACGAGCGGGCGAACGGGCGCGGCACGCTCGAGCGGCCGTTCGAGGGCATCCTCACGAACATCTCCCGCAGACTCTCCGAGACGCAGTCCGACGCCATGCGCAAGGAGCTGACCGAGTGCATGTCCGAGCGGCCCTGCCCCAGATGCCGCGGCCGCCGGCTGACCGACGTCGCCCTCGCCGTCACGGTGGGCGGCATGAGCATCGCGGATTTCTGCGCGCTCTCCGTCTCCGACGAGCTCGATTTCATGGAAAAGCTGCGCCTCGAGGGCAGCCAGGCCGTCATCGCGGAGCAGATCCTGCGCGAGATCAAGTCCCGCCTCGGCTTCCTGCAGGCGGTCGGCCTGCGCTATCTGACGCTCGCGCGCTCCGCCGCGACGCTCTCCGGCGGCGAGAGCCAGCGCATCCGCCTGGCGACCCAGATCGGCTCGAGCCTCATGGGCGTCCTGTACATCCTCGACGAGCCCTCCATCGGCCTGCACCAGCGCGACAACGACAAGCTGCTGGACACCCTGCGCCGCCTGCGCGATCTCGGCAACACCGTGCTCGTCGTCGAGCACGACGAGGACACCATGCGCGCCGCCGACTACATCGTGGACGTCGGCCCCGGCGCGGGCATCCACGGCGGCGAGATCGTCGCCGCCGGCACGATCGACGACATCATCGCCTGCCCGCGCTCCATCACGGGGCAGTACCTGTCCGGCAAAAAGAAGATCCCCGTGCCCGAAACAAGGCGGCCCGGCAGCGGAAAGATCCTCCGGATCATCGGCGCGGCGGAGAACAACCTCCGGCACATCGACGTCGAGATTCCGCTCGGCACCTTCACCTGCGTGACGGGCGTGTCCGGCTCCGGCAAGTCGAGCCTCATCAACGAGATCCTCTACAAAAAGCTCGCGGGCTCGCTCAACCGCGCGCGCGTCCGCCCGGGCAAATTCGACCGCATCGAGGGCATGGAATACCTCGACAAGGTCGTGGACATCGACCAGAGCCCCATCGGGCGCACGCCGCGCTCGAATCCCGCGACCTACACGGGCCTGTTCAACGACATCCGCGACCTCTTTGCCTCGACGGCCGACGCCAAGACGCGCGGCTACGGGCCGGGCCGCTTCTCCTTCAACACGAAGGGCGGCCGCTGCGAGGCCTGCGGCGGCGACGGCCTTGTGAAGATCGAAATGCACTTTCTCGCCGACGTCTACGTCCCCTGCGAGGTCTGCCGCGGCAAGCGCTACAACCGCGAGACGCTCGAGGTGCTCTACAAGGGCAAGAATATTTCCGAGGTGCTCGACATGACCGCCGACGAGGCGCTCGAGTTCTTCCAAAACCTGCCGCGCATCCGCCAGAAGGTGCAGACGCTCGTGGACGTGGGCCTGGGCTACATCAAGCTCGGGCAGAGCTCCACGACGCTCTCGGGCGGCGAGGCGCAGCGCGTCAAGCTCGCGACCGAGCTCAGCCGCCGCGCGACGGGCCGCACCATCTATATCCTCGACGAGCCCACGACCGGCCTGCACATGGCGGACGTGCACAAGCTCATCGAGGTGCTGCAGCTACTCGTGGACGCGGGCAACACCGTGCTCGTCATCGAGCACAATCTCGACGTCATCAAGGTCGCCGACCACATCATCGACCTCGGCCCCGAGGGCGGCGCGGGCGGCGGCACCGTCGTCGCGTGCGGCACGCCCGAGCAGGTCGCGGCCAACCCCGCGAGCTTCACGGGGCAGTACCTTAAAAAGATGCTGTAGGAAAGCGGCGTCCGGGGACCGCGCGGCGTTCGCCGGAAAACCCGCAGCAATCGCAGACCGGATACGGGATATTTTGATGGGGAGGGCTGCGGCCATGGAAGATCACGCGGGCCACCGCGAGCGGCTGCGCCGCCAGCTCAAAAACGGCGGCATGGACAGCCTGTCCGACGTGCAGGTGCTCGAGCTGCTGCTCTGCTACGCGATTCCCCGCCAGGACACGAACATCCTCGCGCACCGCCTGATCGACCGCTTCGGCAGCCTGTCCGGCGCGCTCGAGGCGCCGCAGGCGGAGCTTTTGAAGGTGGACGGCATCGGCGAGCGCGCGGCGGAGCTGCTGGCGCTCTTTCCGCTCGTGGAACGGCGGCATTTTCTCGACCGCGCGGGCGCCGGCCGCATCCTCAACAGCACCGCCAAATGCGGGCAGTATCTTGTGCCGTACTTTTTCGGGGAGCGGGAGGAGGTCGTGTACCTCCTCTGTCTCGACGCCAAGTGCAAGGCGCTCGACTGCATCCTCGTCCACCGGGGCGCCGTCAACACGGCGGAGGTCTCGGTGCGCAAGATCGTGAAGGCCGCGCTCGACGCCAACGCGACCTCGGTCGTGCTCTCCCACAACCACACGAGCGGCATCGCCCTGCCGAGCCCCGAGGACCGGCAAACCACCCGGGCTGTGCAGCAGGCGCTCGCCGCCGTGGGCATCCGCCTCGCCGACCACATCATCGTCGCCGACGACGACTTCGTCTCCCTGGCCGACGACGGCCTGCTGGAGCCATAGGAGGCAACATGGATTTTAAGCTCGTCTCACCCTTCCAGCCCACCGGCGATCAGCCGCAGGCCATCGAATCGCTCGTGAACGGCCTCAAAATGGGCCTGTCCGAGCAGGTGCTGCTGGGCGTCACCGGCTCCGGCAAGACCTTCACGATGGCGAACGTCATCGCGCAGCTGAACCGCCCGACGCTCGTGCTCGCGCACAACAAGACGCTCGCGGCGCAGCTCTGCTCCGAGTTCCGGGAGTTTTTCCCCGAGAACGCCGTCGAATACTTCATCTCCTACTACGACTACTACCAGCCGGAGGCGTACATCGCCCACACCGACACCTATATTGAGAAGGACTCCGCCATCAACGACGAGATCGAGCGCCTGCGCCACAGCGCCACCTCGGCCCTGGCCGAGCGGCGGGACGTGATCGTCGTCTCGTCCGTCTCCTGCATCTACGGTCTGGGCGACCCGATCGACTACAAAAACATGGTGGTCTCCCTGCGCACGGGGCAGGAGCGCGACCGCGACGAGCTCATGCGCAAGCTGACCGAGATCCGCTACGAGCGCAACGACGTGAACTTCGTCCGCAACACCTACCGCGCGCGCGGCGACACCGTGGAGATCTATCCCGCCTACTGGGCGGGCCGCGCGATCCGCGTGGAGTTTTTCGGCGACGAGATCGAGCGCATTTCGGAGATCAACGCCGTGACCGGCATGCCCGACCGCATTCTGAACCACGTCGCCATCTACCCCGCCTCGCACTACGTCGCCTCGAAGGAGAAGATGGCCCGCGCGCTCGTCGAGATCGAGCGCGAGATGGAGCAGCGCGTCCGCTACTTCGAGGATCGCGGCAAGCTGCTCGAGGCGCAGCGCATCCGCCAGCGCACGCAGTACGACATCGAGATGATCGAGGAGATCGGCTTCTGCACCGGCATCGAGAACTACTCCCGCGTCATCGCGGGCAGGGCGCCCGGCACGCCGCCCACGACGCTCATCGACTACTTCCCCGACGACTTTCTGCTCTTCGTCGACGAGAGCCACGTCACGCTGCCGCAGGTGCGCGCCATGTACAACGGCGACCGCTCGCGCAAGGAGAGTCTGGTGGAATACGGCTTCCGCCTGCCCTCCGCGTTCGACAACCGGCCGCTCAAGTTCGACGAGTTCCAGAAAAAGATTCGCCAGGCCGTCTACGTCTCCGCGACGCCCGCCGACTTTGAGCGCGAGCGGGCCGGGCAGATCGTCGAGCAGGTCATCCGGCCGACGGGGCTTCTCGACCCCGAGGTGTTCGTCCGCCCGATCGAGGGGCAGATCGACGATCTCATCGGCGAGATCAACGCCACGACCGCCAAGAACGAGCGCACGCTCGTGACGACGCTCACGAAGAAGATGGCGGAGGATCTGACGAAGTATCTGCAGGAGAACGGCATCCGCGTGCGCTACATGCACTCGGACATCGGCGCCATGGAGCGGATGGAGATCATCCGCGACCTGCGGCTGCAGAAGTTCGACGTGCTGGTCGGCATCAACCTGCTGCGCGAGGGCCTCGATCTGCCCGAGGTGTCGCTTATCGCGATCCTCGACGCCGACAAAGAGGGCTTCCTGCGCAGCGAGACGAGCCTCATCCAGACGATCGGCCGCGCCGCGCGCAACGCGCAGGGCCGCGTGCTGCTCTATGCCGACAGCGTCACGCCCGCGATGCGCGCCGCCATGGACGAGACGGCCCGCCGCCGCCAGATCCAGAACGCCTACAACGAGGCGCACGGCATCGTGCCGCAGACCATCGTGAAGTCGGTGCGCGATCTCATCGAGATCTCGGCCTCGCCGGCCGTGGAGGCCGCGGGCAAGACGGGCGTCAAGCTGACGCGCAGGGAGCTCGAGCACGAGATCGAGAAGCTTGAAAAGCAGATGCGCGAGGCCGCGCACATGATGGAATACGAATATGCCGCCGTGCTGCGCGACGAGATCATCCGCCTGCGCGGTGAGGCGAGCGCGAAAAAGTAGGCCGGGAGGCGCGCGATGGGAAAGGGAGAATCGCTCTGGGAGCGGGGCGGCGAGCTCAACGACGAGCTGCAGAGCTGGTATCTGCCGCTCTACTGGATGCAGCAGGCCGAGCGGGAGCAGGCCCGCTGCGAGGGGCGCCTGGCGCCGTTCGCGCAGGCGCTCGTCCAGGCGGCCGACACGATCCGCGCCTCGGCGCGGGAGATCCTGCCCGGCTGCACGTCCGGCGATCTGCGCATGGCGGCCGAGGTGCCGTTTTACGAGCTGACGCTCGCGTGCATCGGGCACGGGCCGCTCACGCCGCCCGAGTGCGACCTTGTCCGGATGTACCTGAATAACCGCCCGGGCGTCGGCTCGCTCGCCGATGTGCGCGCCGCCCTCGCGGCGGGAAGGCCGCTCTTCGCGGCCGACGCGGCCATTTCCGAGGACGGCTGCGGCGCGTTCTGGAAGAGGATCGCGGCGCAGTATCCCGGCGTGAACGTCTGGTATCCCGAGCCGGTCGAGGATCTTCTGAACGCCGCGCACGCGTGCTATCGGCTCTTCAGCGAGCCCAGCGACGCCGACCGCCGCTTTTCCGAGATCTGGGACGGCTTCGAGGCCGCGCGCCCGGGAAAAGAGGAATAAAAAATGCTGCCGTCCCCGACTGGGGACGGCAGCGCTTTTTTCAGGGGATGATCTTCGACGGCTTCAAATACCGCTCCTGCTCGGAGAAGACGCAGCCGCAGTATTTCTGAATGTAGAAGCCCAGCTCCCGCGCGCGGGCTTGGCCGTCGCGGAACATGGGGCGGAAATCCTGGTAGTAGAAGCCGACGCCGTACTCCTCCGCCGCGCGGGCCGCGACGTCCTTTAAAAGCTCGTGGTTCTGGTAGGGGCTGATAAACAGCGAGGACGTGAACGCGTCGAAGCCGCCCTCCTTCGCCTGCCGCGCCGTCTCAAACAGGCGCATCTCGTAGCATTTGACGCAGCGGTTCGGAATGTCGTCCGCCACCGCGCGCACAAAGGGCCGCAGGCCGTATTCGTCCTTCACGGTGAGGGGCAGCGCGATCGTCTGCGCGTATTCCTGCAGGCAGTTGCGCCGCGCGCGGTACTCGGTGAAGGGATGGATGTTCGGATTGTACCAAAAGCCGGTCAGTTCGATCCCGTCCGCGCGCAGCGCGTCGATCGGCATGTTCGCGCAGGGCGCGCAGCAGATGTGCATGAGCAGTTTCATGGGGAATTCCTCCAGTCGGGAATAGTATAGCATACTTTTCCTGCGCGCAAAAGGGTGCTGACAAAAACCCGGCGCAAGTTTCGGTAAAAATTCACATGGACAAGCGCCCGGACGCGTGCTATAATTCCTTCTAATATAAGCCAGTAGCAAAACTGAACGCCAGAAAGGATGATGCGATATGCCGGCACCCATGGAAAGCTACGCAGGAAAAATTCAGAGGAAGCTCCTCAAAAAGCAGCGGATCATCGAGGCCGCCTCGGGCCGCCAGAAGGCCGACCTGGTTCTCAAAAACGCCACCTACGTCAACGTCTTCTCCAACGAGCTGCGCACCTGCGACATCGCGGTCGCGGGCGGGCTGATCGTCGGCCTCGGCAGCTACGAGGGCGAAAAAGAGGTCGACATGACGGGCAAGATCGTCTGCCCGGGCTTCATCGACGCGCACATCCATCTCGAGTCCAGCCTCGTCTCCCCGCGCGAGTTCGCGCGCGCGGTGCTGCCGCACGGCACCACCACCGTCATCACCGACCCGCACGAGATCACGAACGTCATGGGCACCGACGGCATCGACTACATGTTCCAGGCGACCGAGGGCCTGCCCATCGACGTGCGCTTCATGCTCCCGTCCTGCGTCCCCGCGACGCCTATGGACGAGTCCGGCGCGAATCTCGACTACCGCGCGATCGACTCCTACTACGACTTCCCGCGCGTGCAGGGCCTGGCCGAGATGATGAACTCCTACGGCGTCATCCACAACGACGCCGAGGTCGTCTCCAAGATCGTGGCCTCGCAGGCGCACCACAAGAAGATCGACGGCCACGCGCCGGGCCTGCAGGGCAAGGACCTCGACACCTACGTCGCGGCCGGCGTCTACTCCGACCACGAGTGCTCGACCGTGGAGGACGCGCTGGCCAAGCTCGAGCGCGGCCAGTTCATCATGATCCGCGAGGGCACGGCCGCCCGCAATCTCGAGGCGCTCGCCCCGCTGCTGACGCCCAAGTACGCCGAGCGCTGCATGTTCTGCACCGACGACAAGCACCCGAACGACCTGCTCGAGAAAGGCCACATCGACTATATCTGCCGCCGCGCCATCAACGAGTTCGGCGTCGACCCCATCATCGCGGTCAAGGCCGCGGCGCACCACGCGGCGCGCTACTTCCTGCTCAACAACCGCGGCGCCATCGCGCCCGGCTACCTGGCCGACTTCGCCGTCATCGACAACTTCAAGGATTTCAACGTCGAGATGGTCTATAAGAAGGGCGAGCTGTACTACGACCACGGCCAGCTGCGCGACTTCCCGGCGCCCGAGATCGAGCAGTATCTCGACGAGCGCGCGCACGACACCTTCCATGTGAGCCACCTCACCGAGGAGGACTTCCGCGACGCCCGCCAGCGCGGCGTCATCGGCATGATTCCGGGCGAGATCGTCACGACCGACAACGGCTATGCCGAGCGCGTCGACCTCGAGAAGGACATCCTCAAGATCGCGGTGGTCGAGCGCCACAAGAACACCCACCACATCGGCCTCGGCTACATCCAGGGCTACGGGCTCAAATCCGGCGCGGTGGCGACGTCCATCTCGCACGATTCGCACAACATCATCGTGGTCGGCACCAACTCGCGCGACATGGCCTTCGCCGCGAACTACATCGTCGAGCACCACGGCGGCATCGTGGTCGTCGAGAACGAGCAGGTCAAGGGCGGCGTGGTGCTGGAGATCGCCGGCATCATGAGCGACCAGCCGCTCACGCAGATGAACGCGAGCCTCGAGGCGGCCAAGGACGCGGCCTTCGGCCTCGGCGTGAGCCGCGGCATCGACCCGTTCATGACGCTGAGCTTCATGGCGCTGCCGGTCATCCCGACGCTGCGCATCACGACGCGCGGCATCATCGACGTTATCACGCAGCAGTATATCTAATCGCCGCGCGGGGCGCTGCCAGATGGCAGCGCCCCGTTTTTGTCCGTGTAAGGGCCGCCCGAAAACGACAGATTTTTCGCCTGTGTTGCAATCCGGCGGATTTTGTGGTATTTTGGGTGAGAAGAAAAGATGGTACCGGGAGGTGCGGGACACGAAAAAATTGCTGATGTTTCTGGGCTGCTGCCTGATGCTCTGCGTGTCCGCGTTTGCGGCCGACACGACGATCGCCTCGATGAAGACCGACTGCCTCCTGGACGCCTCCGGCGCGTGCAAGGTGACGCAGAGCGTGACCGTCGAGTTCGCGGGCGGCGAGACCGAGATGGACTTCCCCCTCGGCGCCGGCGCGACGAACGGCAGCGTCGCGGGCTTTGAAACGGAAAAATACGAAGAGGACGGCTACACCATCCTGAAGCTCGCCAATCCCGCGGGCTTCAACGGCAGCCGCACCTTTACGGTCACCTACGAGCTGAGCGGCCTTGTGACCAAGCAGGAGGACGGCACCCAGCTGCTGACGCTCCCGCTGCTCTGCCCCAAGTGGGCCTACGCCATCACGAGCTATGATTTCACGGTGACGCTTCCCACCGCCGTCGACGCCCAGCCCAGCTATGTGAGCGGCTACTACGGCGACGTGATCGAGGACTACATGTCCGTGTCCGACAAGGACAACATCCTGGGCGGCACGATCAAGGAGTCCCTCCGCGACCACGAATCGCTCCAGATGATGCTGAACGTCGGCGAGGGCTATTTCACGGCCAGCCGCGGCAGATGGACGGGCAACTGGCTGTCCGTCGCGCTCGTGCTGGTCTTCGCGCTGCTGACGCTCGTCTACTGGGCGCTGACGCTCCGCTCGCACACGCAGCGCGTCTGCTCGCGCACCCTGCCGCCCGACTCCGCCTTCCCGGGCGACCTGCCGTGGCTGCTCGCGGGCGGAAAGCCGGATTTCAACATGCTGGTCTGCTACTGGGCCAGCCTCGGCTACCTGTCCATTTTTGTGAACGAGAAAGGCCACGTCGTGCTGCGCCGCCGCGTCGAAATGGGCAACGAGCGCCGCAGGCTCGAGGTCAAGCTCTTCGCCCTGCTCTTCGGCGCCGACGACGTCACGGACGGCGCGAGCCTGCGCTACAAGAGAACCGCGCAGAAGGCGCAGGCCGTCATTCCGCGTTACTGGAGCCGCCGCATCTACGCGAAATCGAGCGGCAATCCCCTCGTGATGCAGGCGCTGTGCGTGCTCGCGAGCGCGTTCGCCGCGCTCGTGACCATGAGCGCGCTGCTGCCGGTCATGCCGGTGCGCGGCCTCGCGCTGTTCGGCTGCTTCCTTGCGGGCGGCGCGCTCAGCGTGCTCATCCAGCGCGGCCCCGCCGCCTGGTATCTGAACAACATCCCCGCGATGGTGCTGGCCGTGCTGGCGCTGCTCGCGCTCTTTATCCTGGGCCGCGTGGGCGGCGGGCTCGCGACCATGGCGCTCTGCCTGGCGCTCTCGGTCTTCACCGGCTGGCAGACCATGCGCGGCGGCAGGCGCACCGAGCTCGGCGAGCAGGTCCTCGCCCAGTGCCTGGGCTACCGGCGCTTCCTCAGCCGCATCAGCGAGCACTACTGCCTCACGATGCTCCGCCGCGACCCGCAGTTCTTCTACAAGACGCTGCCCTACGCCGAGGCGATGAGCATGAGCGCGCAGCTGGCCAAAAAGCTCGGCGAGGTCGAGCTCGAGCCCTGCGAGTGGTACAGCGAGGCCAAGGAGCTGCCGAACACCGCGCCCGGCTTCTGCGACCGCTTCCATGACACGCTGGAGCTTTTGAGCATGTCGATCAGGAAATAAAAAAACGGAGCTGCTTCTGCAGCTCCGCTTTTCTATAGGCTCCAGTCGATCGGCGCAGAGCCGTTTTCCTGGAGAAAGGCGTTGATTTTGCTGAACGGGCGGCTGCCGAAGAAGCCGCGGTAGGAGCTCAGGGGGCTCGGGTGCGGACTCTGCAGCACCAGTCTGGGATAGGGCGACGCGGCGGCGATGGCCGCCTTTTTCTGCGCCTGCGCGCCCCAGAGGACGAAGGCGACCGGCTGCGGCAGGCGGGCGACGGAAGCGACGACGGCGTCCGTAAAGCGCTGCCAGCCGAAATCCCGGTGGCTGTTGGCCCGGCCTGCCTCGACGGTCAGGACGGTATTGAGCAGAAAAACGCCGCGCTCCGCCCAGGGGACGAGGCACCCGCTTTGGGGCGCGGGCAGCGACAGATCGCTCTGCAGCTCGGTGAAAATGTTCCGCAGCGACGGCGGCAGCGGCACGCCGGGGCGAACGGAAAAGGCCAGGCCGTGCGCCTGGCCGGGTTCGTGATAGGGATCCTGCCCCAGAATGACGGCGCGCACGCGATCGGGCGGCGTCAGCCGGAAGACCGCGAAGACGTCCTGCTCCGGGGGATAGACGTCGCTCTCGCGATACGCCTGCCCGGCGCGGGCGAGCAGCGCCCCGAAATACGGCTCGGCCGTCTCCTCTTTCAGAAGGGGCAGCCAGGCGCCCAGGTCGGCGGCCGTCATACGACGCCCAGCAGGTCGGCCTTGCGCGGCCGGGTGTTCGGCAGAGAGATCGTGCTGAGCGCGCAGCGGTAGACGTCCTCGCCGTTCCACTGTTCGCCCGTGGGGTGGAAGCCGAACTCCTCGTAGAGATGCTTGGCGCGGTCGTTGTTGGGCGCGGTGGAGAGATAGACCTCGCGGCAGCCGTACTTGCGCTCCATCTCGCGCAGAATGAGCTCGAGCGCCTCGGTGCCGTAGCCGTGATGCTGGTAGCGGCTGTCGATCATGAAGCTGCAGAGCTCGTAGAGCTTGCGCGCCTCGTCGTAGCCGTACATGGTGAAGCCGATGATCGTTTCATCCGCTTCGATGGCCTTGATCGTCCAGCCGTTTTCAAATTCGGACTGCACGATCGACCACGCGTTGGAGTAGATGAACTGCTCGTCGAGCGTGTGCGATTCGTTTTCGTTGGTGGTGAGTTCCAGGACGGTTTCCCAGTTTTTCTTGTTGATGTTGATTAACCGCAATCGGTGACTCATAAAATCCCGTTCCTTTTCAGGCATTGATTTTTACCGCCATATTATAGCACACCTGTCATGTAAGACAAGGGGGAATCTGCGCTTTCGCGCGCACTTTTCGCGATTTTTTTCCGGCGGGAGACGTCCTTGACAGGCGCGCGGCCCCGGATTATACTAAAACTATCCAGCGGCGCGTCCGCGCCGCGCTCACAAGGGGGAAGCATCGACATGACACCTTCCAAAGTTTACTTTACCGATTTTCGCTGCCGTCCGGGTCTCAACCAGCAGCAGAAGCTGGAAAAACTGATCCTTGCGGCGGGCTTTGACAAGATCGACTTTAACGGCAAGTTTGTCGCCATCAAAATTCACTTCGGCGAGCTCGGCAATCTCGCGTTCCTGCGCCCGAACTACGCCAAAACGGTCGTCGACATGGTCAGGGCGCGCGGCGGCAAGCCGTTTCTGACGGACTGCAACACACTCTATGTCGGCAGCCGCAAAAACGCGCTCGACCATCTCGACACCGCCTATCTCAACGGCTTCACACCCCTGTCCACGGGCTGCCACGTGCTCATCGCCGACGGACTCAAGGGTCTCGACGAGGCGGAGGTGCCCGTGCGGGGCGGCGAATACGTGAAGAACGCCAAGATCGGCCGCGCCATCATGGACGCCGACATCGTCATCTCCCTCACCCACTTCAAGGGCCACGAGCAGGTCGGCTTCGGCGGCGCGCTCAAGAATCTCGGCATGGGCAGCGGCTCCCGCGCGGGCAAGATGGAGATGCACTCCGCCGGCAAGCCCATTGTCGACCAGTCGCTCTGCATCGGCTGCCGTGCCTGCGCGCGCATCTGTGCCCACGACGCCCCGCAGTTCGAGAACAAAAAGTGCACGATCGACACGAACAAGTGCGTCGGCTGCGGCCGCTGCATCGCGGCCTGCCCCAAGGACGCCATCGAGGCGCCCTACGACGAGAGCTTTGAAAACCTCAACGCCAAGATCGCGGAATACGCCAAGGCCGTCGTCGACGGCCGCCCGTCCTTCCACATCTCGATCGTGAGCGACGTCTCGCCCAACTGCGACTGCCACGCCGAAAACGACGTGCCCATCGTGCCGGACGTCGGCATGTTCGCGTCGTTCGACCCCGTCGCCATCGATCAGGCCTGCGCCGACGCCGTCAACCGCCAGCCCGCGGCGCCGAACTGCGCCATCACGGACCAGCACGGCGAGCACGACCACGACCGCTTCCACGGCGCGCACCCCGACACCCACTGGCAGTACGCCGTCGCGCACGCGAAGAAGATCGGCCTCGGCACCGACGAATACGAGCTCGTCACGCTGTAAAATCGGTTTTAAATCCGTCCGGGCGCGCCGCGAAAGCGGCGCGCCTGTGCTTTTTCTTTTATTTGGAAGCTTTTCCCTGAGATTTTGCGGGGAATCCCGCGCGATTCTTACAAGTATGTTACAAGAACGCCTTCCCGCTTGCAAAGCCTCCGGCCCGTGCGTATACTGAAAAAAACAGGAAAAACAGGAGGAGGCTGCAGCCATGAAAAAATTACTCTGCCTGCTCCTTGCGCTCGCGGTGCTGCTGAGCCTGAGCGCGCCCGCCTTTGCGGCGGACACGACGGCGGAATTTACCGACAGCAGCGCCATTCACAACTACACGGAAGTGCTGATGCTCGTCGACCTGGGCCTGATCTCGGGCTATTCGGACGGCTCGTTCCGCCCCGACAGCAGCATCACGAGAGCCGAGGTCGCCAAGCTGATTACCCTTCTGTCCACGGCCGAGCCGGTCGCGGACGGCGCGTCCGTCTTTTCCGACGCCGTCGGGAACTGGGCGGAACGCTATATCCGCTATTGCACGGACAAGGGGATTATCGGCGGCGACGGCAACGGGCATTTCCGTCCCCAGGAGGATGTGACGGCGCAGGAGCTGGCCAAAATGCTGATGATCGCCGTCGGACGCGGCAATTCCGGCTACACCGGCGCCGGCTGGGCCGACCGGGTCGACCGGGACGCCGAGCAGCTCGGCATCTACCGCGGCCTGACGTCGGCCTACGATCAGCCGATCACGCGCGACGACGCGTGTCTGCTCATCTACAACGCGATGCAGTGCAGCGCCGTGACCGGGAAGGACGCGTCCGGCAAGCTTGTCTACGCGCTCGACGAGCTCATGAACCCGAAGACCTATCTCGAATTCCGCTTCTCGCTCGTGCGCTACACGGGCGTCATGACGGGCAACGAGTGCGCCGATCTCACGACCGCGGGCGGAAAGCTCGAGCCGGGGATGACGAAGCTCGCGGGCCACAAGGAATTTGCGGTGTCCTCCGTGCCCGAGCTGCTCGGCCGGACGGTGGACGTCTATGTGAAGAACGGCAAGGTCGTAGGTCTGCCCTGCGCGCTTGTGAGCGAGGTCTGCCACACCTTCAGCAGCGTGCAGGAGATGAAAAAGACGCTCTCCGACGCCGGCTATCAGATGACCGCCGACACGCAGTACTATCTGAACTTCGACCCCGCGGACGCGGGCGTTCTGGAGAAGCTGCCGGAGCATGTGCGCATCGTGGTGATCGACCGCACGGGCGACCAGAGGGTCGACATGGTGCTGATCGTCGGCTGCGAGGCCGCGACAGTCACGTCGCTCGACCCGCTGACGGCCGAGAAGGCCGGACAGCGCGCGGCGGTCGAGCCGTACAGCAGCTCGGATGTGTTCACGCTCGGCGAAGAGGTCTGGTACTCCGAGATCCGCGGCGCGGGCTACATCAGCGCAAAGTAAAAAAAGACGCAAAGGGAGCGCCGCAGAATGAAAAATTCTGCGGCGCTCCCATTTATACGCCCCGGTTACGTTTTGTCCAGCAGGTGCGCGCGGCGCAGGGCCGGGAGGATGGCCGCGTAGAGGACCGGCGCGGCGATCACGGCGACGGCGGCGTTGATGGCCGAGGCCGGCAGCTTCGAGAGCATGGTCGCCCAGGTGGTGTTCAGCGGGAACCCGTAGACGAACCGCTGGTAGAGATACGTCTTGAGCATGTACAGAGCGACGTAGCCGACCGCGCCGACCGCGCAGCCGAGCACGGCGCGCGGCCGTTTTCCGTCCTGGCCGGGACGGCCCGCCGCGGCGGCGCAGAGATACGCCATGAGAAACTTCGTGGCGAAGGTGACGAGCGCCTCTGCGAAGTCGTATCCGCCGAAGAGCGCGTCGTACAGCCCGGAGCCGAGCCCGGCCGCGAGTCCGCCGCCGACGCCCCCGAAGAGCAGGCCCGCGAGCAGGCACATCGCGTTGGCAAAGTGCACCTTCGAGCCCAGCAGCGGGAAGCGGAAGAACGTGACGGCGCACACGATGGCCGCCATGACCGCGAGATAGACGATTTTTCTGGTCGAAAACTTCTTCTTTTCCATATTCAGCCCCCGGTTGACTTTTTTTCCTTGGATGATAGAATGATACCACACGCTGGCATTTCTTAAATTGCCAGAATTCTATTAAAAGACAGGGCCAGAACATGATTCGCACGTATTCCCTCTCCCACGCGGCGGGCAGGCCGCTCTACGAACAGCTCTACGAGGCCGTCAAGGCCGACATCCTCTCCGGCAGTCTCGCGGGCGGGGAAAAGCTGCCGTCCAAGCGCGCGCTGGCGGAGCATCTGAACGTCAGCAAGATCACGGTCGAGACGGCCTACGGCCAGCTGCTGGCCGAGGGCTACATCACCTCGCGCGAGCGCGCGGGCTATTACGTCGAGCAGATCCTGCTCACGCCCCAGCCGCCCGCCCAGCCGGAGCCGCCCGCGCCGGAGCCCGAGCGCCCGGAGCCGCCGCGCAGCGCCTCGGCGGAGCTGTTCCCGTTCTCCGTCTGGGCGCGGCTCATGCGCGGCGTCATCCTCGACAAGTACCAGAACCTGCTGCAGCCCGTGCCGAACGCGGGCCTGCCTGCCCTGCGGCAGGCGATCGCGGACGAGCTCTACCGCCAGCGCGGGATGGAGGTGCTGCCGGAGCAGATCCTCATCGGCGCCGGCGCGGAGTATTTCTACAATCTCATCCTGCAGTTTCTGGGCCGGGACCGGCTCTACGGCCTCGAGGAGCTCGGCCACCGCAAGATCGCGCGCATCTACGAGGCCAACGGCGTGGCCATCGCGCCCATCGCGATGGACGGCGAGGGCATCCGCGTGGACGCGCTCGAGAAAAGCGGGGCCTCGGTCGTGCATCTGTCGCCCTCGCACCACTATCCCACGGGCATCGTGACGCCCATCGGCCGGCGGCAGGCGCTCATGCGCTGGCTCGCGGAGAAGCCCGACCGCTACGCGGTCGAGGACGACTACGACTCCGAATTCCGCTTCACGGGCCGCCCCATCCCCACGATGCAGAGCATGGACACGACGGGGCGGCTGCTCTACATGAACACCTTCTCCCGCACCATCGCCCCGGCGCTGCGTATCAGCTACATGATTCTGCCGCGCACGCTGCTGCCCGCGTGGCGGGAAAAGCTCGGATTCTACAGCTGCACCGTCCCCAGCTTCGAGCAGCTCACGCTCACGCGTTTTATCGCCGAGGGCTGCTTTGAAAAGCACGTGAGCCGTATGAAAAAGCACTACCGCGAGGTGCGAGCGCGGCTGTTGGCCGCGCTCGCGGCCTCGCCTCTCGCCGCGCGCTGCACGGTGCTGGGCGCGGACGCGGGGCTCCACTTCCTCGTGAAGATCCGCACCGGCCGTTCGGACGCGGAGCTGGGCGCGCTGCTCGCGCGGGCGGGGCTGCGGCTGCCGTTTTTGTCGTCCTTTTACATCTCCGGCAGCGCGCAGGCCGCCCACGCCTGCGTCGTCGTGAACTACGCGGAGCTGGACCCCGCGGAGCTCGAGCGCGCGCTCGCGCGGCTCGAGCAGCTCATTGCAGCAGAGACAAAATGAGCGCCGCGTGGCGCCGCTCGTCCCCGGCCATGGCCGCGAACGGGGCCTGCATCGTGGCGGTGCGCGCGGCCAGGCGGCCGTATTCTCCGGCCGCGGCGAGCTCCGGCTCGTACTGCGCGCGCAGCGCCTCCCGCACGCCGCGCACGGCGGCTGCGGGCACCGGCGCGCCTGCGGGCGGGCGCTTCCCCGTCAAAAGCTCATACATCGCGCCCGCCGTGCGCGCGTGGCGCGCCTCGTCCCGGGCCATGCTTAAAATCGTCCGGGCTGTGCGGCCGTATGTTTTGGCTGCGAGGCGGCGGTAGCGCGCCTCGTCCTGAAGCTCATCCGCGCGGATTTCCAGCAGCTCCGCGGGCGTGAGCGCGTCCGGCGCGGCCGGCTGGGCGGCCGATTGCATTTCTTCCTGCGACATGTGCATCCCTCCATGGTCCAGTCTATGCGCGGCAGGCCCGTTTCGACCGCGAAACCGGCAAAAAAACACGGGTTTTGGCAGATCGGAGCAGGAATAATTCTTGCTATTGAGAAACGACTGTGTTAAAATAAATTTTTGTGAGATTATCAGGAATCTGTCAAAACGAAAGGAGTGCACGAATATGACGCAGGATAAAATCCGGAATATTGCGATCATCGCGCACGTTGACCACGGCAAGACGACCTTGGTCGACCAAATGCTCAAACAGGGCGGTGTCTACCGCGCGAACCAGGTCGTCGCCGACCGGGTCATGGACTCGGGCGACCTCGAGCGCGAGCGCGGCATCACGATTCTCGCCAAAAACACCGCTGTCCACTATAAAGGCTATAAGATCAACATCGTCGATACCCCGGGCCACGCCGATTTCTCCGGCGAGGTCGAGCGTATTTTGAAGATGGTCGACGGCGTTCTGCTGCTGGTCGACGCGGCCGAGGGCCCCATGCCCCAGACGCGCTTCGTGCTGCAGAAGGCGCTCGAGCTCGGCCACAAGGTCATCGTCGTCGTGAACAAGATCGACCGGCCCGACGCGCGCGTCCATGAGGTCATGGACGAGGTGCTCGAGCTGCTGCTCGACCTCAACGCGACCGAGGAGCAGTTCGACTCCCCCACGCTCTTCTGCTCGGCCCGCCGCGGCACCGCGGCCTACGGCCCCGACGACGTGGGCACCGACCTCACCCCGCTGTTCGACACCATCATCCAGTACATCGACCCCCCCAAGGGCGACCCGAACGGGCCTCTGCAGCTGCTGGTCTCCTCGATCGACTACAACGACTTCGTCGGCCGCGTCGGCATCGGCCGCGTCGAGCGCGGCTCCATCCATCCGAACGAGGATGTGATCGTCTGCGACTACCACGACCATGAGATGTGCGAAAAGGCCAGAGTCGTCGCGCTCTATGAGTTCACCGGCCTCGGCAAGGACACCGTGGACGTGGCGAGCGCCGGCGAGATCGTCGCCTTCTCCGGCATCTCCGACATCACAATCGGCCGGACGCTCTGCGCGCCCGACACCGTCGAGCCGCTGTCCTTCGTCAAGATTTCCGACCCGACCATCGAAATGACCTTCTCCGTGAACGACTCCCCCTTCGCCGGGCGCGAGGGCAAGTACGTCACGTCCCGCAACCTGCGCGACCGGCTCAACCGCGAGCTTCTCAAGGACGTCTCCCTGCACGTCAAGGAGATGGGCACCGACGCGTTCAACGTCGCGGGCCGCGGCGAAATGCACCTGTCCATCCTCATCGAGACGATGCGCCGCGAGGGCTACGAGTTCCAGGTCTCCACGCCGCACGTGCTGACCAAGACCATCGACGGCAAGCTCTGCGAGCCGATCGAGCGCATGGTCGCCGACGTGCCCGAGGGCTCCGTGGGCGCCGTCATCGACAAAATCTCCCAGCGCAAGGGCGAGCTCAGCTCCATGACCCCGATGGGCAGCCGCATGCGGCTCGAGTTCCTCGTCCCGACGCGCGGCCTGTTCGGCTACCGGAACGAATTCCTCACCGACACCCGCGGCGAGGGCATCATGGCCTCCGTGCTCGATTCCTACGCCCCCATGAAGGGCGAGATCGCCCGCCGGCAGACCGGCTCGCTCGTCGCGTTTGAGACCGGCGAGTCCTGCGGCTACGGACTCGGCGGCGTTCAGGACCGCGGCTCGCTCTTTATCGGGCCGGGCGTCGAGGTCTACGCCGGCATGGTCGTCGGCGCGTGCAACCGCAACGAGGACATGGCCGTAAACGTCTGCAAGAAGAAGCAGCTGACCAACATGCGCGCCGCCGGCAGCGACGACGCCGTCCGCCTCGCGCCGCCGCGCGTGCTCTCGCTCGAGCAGAGCCTCGAGTACCTGGCCGACGACGAGCTGCTGGAGGTCACGCCGCAGAGCCTCCGTATCCGCAAGCGCATCCTCGACCATTCCGAGCGCATGCGCAATGTGATGAAATCCAGACAGTAAAAAGAACGGGCGCGCCGCAAAATGCGGCGCGCCCTTGTTTTGTCTCCGCCGGAACGGTCCGGCGCGGCGTTATTTCGTTTTTGCCTGCGCCATGGCGGCCTTGCGGGCCTCCACGCCCTTTTCCAAGATCTCGTGCGCGCGGTTGCCCATCTGGACGGTCGACTCGCCCGCGAACGTCTCGGGCTCGATCACCTCGAGCACGTCGAGATAGACGTCGGTGCGGCGGCGGAACATGTTGCGGAAGATCGCGCGCGTGTTGGCGATGGCGCAGACCACGATGGGCACCTCGGCCCGCTGGGCGACCTTGAACGCGCCGTTGCGGAAGGGCCGGAGCTCGCCCGTCTTGCTGGTTCCGCCCTCGGCGAAAACGCCGATGGAGCACTTGTCCTCCTTGAGGAACTGGATGGCTTTCAGGATGGCCTTGAGCGCCTCGCGGTCGTTTTCACGGTCGAGCGGGAGGCAGAGCACCTCGCGCATGATCTCCGCGACCATGACGAGCGAAAAATTCTCCTTTTTGGACAAAAACGCCAGATCGGCCCACGGCATCGCGTAGTAGTAGACGACGGGGTCGTAGGCGAAGAGGTGGTTCGACACCAGCATGAAGCGCCGGTCGCGCGGCACCTTCTCGAGCCCCGTGGTGTGAACCTGCACGCCCGCCAGAATGAGCAGCATCCGGCAGAGCTGGTTGAGCATGAAGCGGAAATAGGAGCTCGGCTTTTCGACCTCTTTTTTGGGATTCACAAAGCGCGTCGAGAGGAAGAGCACCAGGATGAAGAGCACGATGAGCCCCAGAAAACAGATGAGAAACGCCAGCGGCAGCTGCCAGAGGGCGTTCCAGGAGCCGAACAGCCCCCTGAGCCACAGATAGCCGCCGGAGAGCAAGAGACTGACGATCAAAAATGCGTCGAGCATGAGGTACACCTGCCTGTGAGAGATTATTTTTATTATATAACTTTTTCTTAAGAATTGTGGCGTGCCGGCGTTTCTTCACAAAAAGTTTACGAATTTTTCCCGGGCGCGGAGGAGGACGAACCGCCGAATCTGTGCTATACTGTCTGGGAATGAATTTTTAGCGGGAAGAAGGCGGGGACACGACATGAAAAAGCGCACGGCGTCGCTTCTGAGCAAGCTCCTTCTGGCGCTGGCCGCTCTGGCCGGCGTCTGCATCCAGGTGGGGCTGTTCACGGGCGTGTTCAACCCGATGGCGTTCCGAATGTTCACGATCCTCAGCAATCTGGTCTGCGCGGCGTATTTTCTGGGCGCGTTTTTCCACGGCCTCCGGCACGAGGGGTCCTTCTGCCCCGCCTGGAAGGGCGTGTGCGTGCTCTCCATCAGCCTGACGGGGCTGGTTGCCGCGTTTCTGCTCAAAAATGCCGTGAATTTTCACACGCTGACCGGAATTTCCATGTTCCTGCTGCATATTGTCGTCCCGATCGGGACGGTCGCGGACTGGCTGCTATTCGACGAGAAGGGCCGCTGGCCGAAATCCGCGCCCCTGTGGTGGCTCGTGCCGCCGTACGCGTATTTCGCGTTTATCCTGATCACGGCCGCGCACATGGCGCCGGACGCGCCGGGCCGGTTCCCGTACCCGTTCCTCAACTATGAGCGGCTGGGCGTCGGGCGGATGCTGCTGATCGTGGCGGTGATGACGGCGCTGTTTCTGGCGCTGGGCTGCTTCTACCGGCGGCTCGACTGCAAGCTCGCGGAGCCGCGCCGCGGCGAAAAATAGAACTGCGGGGCTGCCGGACACGGCGGCCCCGTTTTTGCGCGGGCCCGCGGAAAACGGGCGGGCGGCGCCGGGGCGGCGCCGCCTTCAAATTTCTTCAGGAAAATTTCACGGTTATTTCATGGATTCTCCCGGGAAAGCGCCTATACTGGGATACAATATCCGGGAAAGGGGGGCGGAGCGCATGAAAAGGACCGGCAGTCTTTCGGAAAAGACGAAAAAATGGCTGGCCGGCGGGGCGCTGGCGGTATTCGTGCTTTTGAGCGCGGCGATCGTCTGGTTCATCGGCCGGCCGATGCTGCGCTTCGTCTCCGAGCCCGAGCAGTTCCGGCTCTGGGTCGCGTCGCACGGATTCTGGGGCCGCGCGGCCTATGTCGGAATGGTGTTTTTGCAGGTCGTCGTGGCCGTGATCCCCGGCGAGCCGCTGGAGATCGGCGGCGGCTACGCCTTCGGCGCGCTCTGGGGGACGCTCCTGTGCCTGCTCGGCGCGGTGCTGGGCAGCGTCGCGGTGTTCCTTCTTGTGCGGCGGCTCGGGCTGCCGCTCGTCGAGGTGTTTTTCCCGCCGGACAAGCTCAGAAAGCTCCGCTTTCTGCAGACCTCCCCGCGGCGGGACGCGCTCTTCGCGCTCATCTTCACGGTGCCGGGCACGCCGAAGGATCTGCTGTGCTATGCCGCCGGGCTCACGGACATGAAGCTGTCCACCTGGCTGCTGCTGTGCTCGGTCGGGCGCATCCCGTCGATCCTGACCTCGACGCTGGGCGGCAGCGCGCTCGGGCTGCAGAACTACACGTTTGCCGTCGTGGTGTTTCTCGCCACGCTCGCGGTGAGCGGGGCGGGGCTGCTTGTGTACCGGGCCGTCTGCCGGCGGCACCGGGAGAAATAGGCGGGCCGCGCCCGGACAGAAAAAGCGGGCGGCCCTGCGGCCGCCCGCTGTATGGTTTTCTTTATCCGACCGATTCCTCGGGAGAGGTCTCGTAGGTCTCGACGCGCCGGATGTGCGCGCCCAGATGCGAGAGCTTGCCAATAATGTCCTCGTAGCCGCGCTCGATATAGTTGGCGTCCTCGATGACGGTCTCGCCCTCGGCGCAGAGCGCCGCGATGACCATGGCCGCGCCCGCGCGCAGATCGCACGCGCGCACCTCGCAGCCGTGGAGCTGCTGCACGCCGTCGATGACGGCGGTCTTGCTCTCGACCTGGATGCTGGCGCCCATGCGGTTGAGCTCGCCCGTGTAGCGGAAGCGGTTGTCGTAGATGCCCTCGGTCACGAGGCTCGTGCCGTCGGCCAGAGCCATGCACACCGCGATCTGCGGCTGCATGTCGGTCGGGAAGCCGGGATACGGCATCGTCTTGACGTTGGCGCGGTGCAGGCGATGCGTGGATTCGACGCGAATGGAGTCGTCGTACTCGGTGACGCGCGCGCCCATCTCGCGCAGCTTGGCGGTGATGCAGTCGAGGTGCTTGGGGATGACGTTCTCGATGAGCACGTTCCCGCCGACGGCCGCGGCGGCCGTCATGTAGGTGCCGGCCTCGATCTGGTCGGGGATGATGGAATAGGCGCCGCCGCGCAGCTGGCGCACGCCGCGGACCTTGATGATGTCGGTGCCCGCGCCGGAGACCTTCGCGCCCATGGCGTTGAGGAAGTTGGCGAGGTCGACGATGTGCGGCTCCTTCGCGCAGTTTTCGATGATCGTGAGGCCGCTCGAGAGCACCGCGGCGAGCAGGATGTTCATGGTCGCGCCGACGGAGACAATGTCGAGATACACATGGCCGCCGGACAGACCGCCCTCGGGCGCGTCGGCGCAGACATAGCCGCCGGCCTGCTCGATGGAGGCGCCCATGGCCTCGAAGCCCTTGATGTGCTGGTCGATGGGGCGGACGCCGAAGTTGCAGCCGCCCGGCATGGCGACGCGCGCGTGGCCGAAGCGGCCCAGCTGCGCGCCGATGAGGTAATAGGACGCGCGAATGCGGCGCACGAGCTCGATGGGAGCCGTGACGTTGCGGACGTGGCTGCAGTCGATCTCGACCGTGTTGCGGCCCAGGCGGCGGATAACCGCGCCCATGTCGCCCAGGATCTCGAGCAGCAGGCGCACATCGGAAATATCGGGTACATTTTCAATCCGGCAGGTGCCGTTCACCAGCAGCGTCGCGGGGAGAATGGCGACGGCGGCATTTTTGGCGCCGGAAATGGCGACGGAGCCGTTGAGCTTTTCGCCGCCTCGGATCAGATATTTAATCAAAGCAAATCCCTCTTTGGTAAGAGTATTTCCGCAATCGCAGTTTTAAACAGTGCCAAAAGGCACCATCAAGAGAATAGCACAGCGCGGCCTCGAAGTAAAGGAAAATTAACAATTCAGAAACAAAAAAATTAATATTCTTTTAAGAATTGCCCGAATTAACGCCCCGCGGAGCTCATGCCCGCGGGGCGTTCTGCGCGGTTCGGGGGCGTCACTCCGCGCTCTGCACGGCGGTGATCTCCCGCGTCATGCCGTTTACCACGAAGGAGCCGGTGTCGGTGTCGATGCGCCAGACGGGCACCAGGCGCACGGCGGCGGAGGCGGTGTCGAAGTGCTCGTAGCCCTGCTGCACGAGGGTGATCCTGCTGCCGACCCAGCCGAGCGAATCGCGCGAGGCCAGCAGCTCCACGAGCGCGTCGGCGCAGGAGATGGAGGCGCTGTCGCTCACGCGGGTGAAGGTCGAGCCCGGAAAGAACACGCCCTCGACCGATTCGAGCGCGCCGTTCGTGTAGGTGAAGGTGAGCCCGTCCGAGAAGACCGGCACGCCCAGAATCTGCTGGGTCGCCGTGACGGCGTAGACGCCGGCGCTTTTGCGCGCGGCCTCGGACACGGCGGCCGCCGTGAAGCCCATGGAGCGCAGAAGCTTTTTGGTGCCCGCGACGGGGTCGGAGTAGGCGAGCGAGCCGTCCAGGCTCGCGGAAAACGCGCCGTTCGCGGTCACGGAGCAGGCGCCGCGCGCGGAGGTGTAGACGCTCGAGTAGCGGACGGTGTCGTCCTGCACCTCGGCGCTGGAGCCAAGCAGCACGGAGACGGCCGACCCGGCCGCCTGCGGGATGCCGTCGAGGCTGATCGTGTAGAGGCGGAGGCTCTGCGGCAGCGCGCTGCCGTCGAGCTGCACGCCGTTCTCCGAAAAGAGCGTCTCCAGCCGGTCGTGCAGGGCGGTCTCCTCGCGCGCCTGGGCTGTCTTGGTCGGGACGACGAGCAGCGTCAGAAAGACCACGGCCAGCGCCAGAATGAGCAGAATCAGGTTTTTGATCTTTTGAACGGACACGGCCGGAGCCTCCTTTCAGGCGCGATGCGTCACGATTTCCAGCCCGCGGTCAGGGAATCCTGGCCCTCGTCGGCGTAGCAGGCGGCGAGCTTCGTGCCCTCCGGCACGATCACGGCCGCCTGCGCGGCGGGCATGAGCGTCAGCTGCGCCGCGGCCGGCGTGTAGGCGCGCAGCAGCACCTCCGCTTCGGTGAGCGCGGAATCGGAGAAGGTGAAGCTCGCGGCGGGGCCGTCCTTCTGTACGACGGGCACGCCGGAGACCACATAGTCGAAGGTGCAGACCGTGACGCCGTCCGTCTGCGTGAACGAGCTCAGATAGAGCCGGGAGTCGCCTGGGCAGTCGGCGGTGATCTCGGTCAGAAGCGCCCGCGCGGCCTCGATGATCTCGCCCGGCGCGTCGGACGCGAGGGCGAAGCGCCGGTCGGTCTGCAGGGAGTTGCGCAGGGTGACGGCGCCGTTTGACGCCACGCGCAGAGAACTGCTCGTCTCCGTGAACCAGGTGCTGCCGGCCGCGTCGGTGTAGCTCGCGTCGCCATAGGGGTTGAAGCCCAGGCGCGAGGCGAGGGCCGTCACGAGCGGGCTCGTGACGGGGTTGGCCGCGGCGGTCTCGGGCACGGAGACCGTGCCGGCGGGCAGCAGCGAGCAGCGGTCGAGCCGGTCGTAGCGGCCGCTCGTGTCCTCCATGGCGAAAAAGCTGCCGTCGGGGCGGAAGGTGTCGAGCAGCTGCATGAGCGTGTCGGCCGAGAGCGACGTCTGGCAGACGTAGCACGCGTCCCCCGCGAGATAGAGCCGCACGGAGCCCTCCTGGATGGACAGGAAGTAGACGCTGGCCTGCGGCGTGTCGCCGTCCATCTGCGCGTCGAGCCACGAGGCGAGCACGCCCGCCGGTATAGCCGCGGGATACTCGAAGAGCACGCCCTCGCCCGTCATGGCGGTGTAGAGCTTGGCGAGCGTGCTCTCCTCGGGGGTTTCGGCCGTGTCCAGCGCCTGGCCGAGCGCGCTGCCGAGCGACTGATAGGCCGCGTCGAGCGAGGTGAAATCGTACTGGTAGCTGCACCGCCCGGCGGCATTTTTGACCGTGATGGCGAGCGGCTGCGCCGCGTCGGGCACCGAGACGGCGGTCTGCTGGTAGGTGAGGTCGGCCTCCTGCATGCCAAGCACGGAGGCGAACGGCTTCAGAATTGTGGCGAGCCAGGGCGTCTGCTGCACGAAGCGGCTGGGCAGGGCCAGGACCGTCAGCACCAGAATGGCCGCGGCCAGCAGCGCGATCAGCACGTCTTTCCCGATTTCCCACAGCCTTTTCATGTCCTGTCCCTCCCTTCTCAATATCTTGTAAATCGCGCCCGCGGACCGTTTTCGGCGGCTATGTCGCCGCGGGCAGCGTGATGAGCACGTCGGTGCCCTCGCCGCAGACGGAGTCGATGCGGATGTCGCCCTTGTGCTCCTTGAGAATTTCCTTGGCGATCGAGAGCCCCAGGCCCGTGCCGCCCGACTCGCGCGAGCGGGCCTTGTCCACGCGATAGAACCGCTCGAACAGGCGCGGCAGATCCTTTTCCGGGATGCCGATGCCGTTGTCCGAGATGCGGACGTAGACGGTCTGGCCCTTCTGCCCGACGGCAAGCTCGATTTTTCCGCCGTCGGGGGTGTATTTGATCGAGTTGGAGACGATGTTCATGACGACCTGCTCGATGCGCTCGCGGTCGCCGTTCACGTCCGCGACGTGCTCCTCGCAGTGGAAGCTCATCGTGTGGCCGTGGCTTCTGGCGTTCATGACGGCGGCCTCGTAGACCTTTTTGACGGCCTCGGCGAACGAGAAGCGCGTGATGTTCATCTCCATCTTGCCGTAGTCGATCTTGCTGAGCGTCAGAAGATCCTGCACGATGCGCGTCATGCGGTCGGCCTCGCCGATGATGACGCCGAGGAAGTTCGTCCGCAGCTCCGGCGAGAGATCGTCGCCCGCCGAGACGATCGTCTCGGCGTAGGACTTGATGTTTGTGAGCGGGGTGCGCAGCTCGTGCGAGACGTTCGCGACAAACTCGCGCCTGGCCTGCTCGTTCTTGCGCTGCTCGGTCACGTCGTGGATGACGACGAGCGCGCCGCCCTGCGTCTGCGGGGAGGAAAACGGGGCCATGAACAGCTCGAGCTCGCGCTCGCCGACGGTCTTCTGCGCCTCCAGATACTGCGGCCGCTTGAGCGCGAGCAGCTTGGAAAAGTCGGCGTCGCCGGAGAAAATCTCCTGGAAGGTGGTCGTGGGGTCCATCGAGCGGCCCAGCATCTGCGTGGCCGCGGGGTTGAAGTGGATGACCGCGCCCGCCGTGTTGAAGGCGACGACGCCGTCCGTCATGTGCAGGAACAGCGTGGAGAGCTTGTTGCGCTCGTTCTCCACGTCCGAGAGCGTGTCCTGCAGCACCTGGGCCATGTAGTTAAAGTTGCGGGTCAGAACGCCGATCTCATCGTGGCTCGTGACCTCCAGCTTCTGCGAGAAGTCTCCCGCCGCGACCTGCCGCGTGCCGACCGTGAGCGCCTGGATGGGCGTGATGAGGATCTGCGCGAGCAAAAACGAGAGCACCACGCAGATGACGAGGCCCAGCCCCAGCGCCTTGAGGATGATCGTCAGCACCTGGCTCGTGAGCGCGTCGACCGTCGCCTTGTTGTCGAGGATGTAGACGATGTAATTGCCGCTGTCCGTGCGGATGGGGACGGCCAGATCCATGTAGGCGCTCGTGATGGAGCTGTCCTGGCCGATCTGGCTGCTGTTCATCGCGGTGAGCAGGTTCGCCGTCATGCTGACGTTCTCGGACTCGTCCGAGCTTGCGAGCACGCGGCCGTCCATATCCAGAATGTAGACGTTCCGGTTCGTGATGTCGATGCCGAGGCCCGACTGGGCCATGAGCAGCTCCTTCATCTGCGCGGGCGCGTCGCTCGTCTGGGCGGGGATCTCCTGCAGCTGGGCGATGAAGTCCTTCGAGAAGGTCTGGCTCATCTGCACATAGAATTCCGAAATGTAGAAATCGCCGACGCCGTTGATCATAAACGCGCCGATGACGGTCATCAGGGCCAGGATCAGGATGACCATGATCATGACCAGCTTCATGCGAAGCGAGCGCATGGGCAGACCCCCTTTCCCTCCGGAGCCTTACAGCTCGTCGGAGAAGTAATACCCGACGCCGCGCCGGGTCTGGATGTAGACGGGATGACCGGGGTCCTCCTCGATCTTCTCGCGCAGGCGGCGGATCGTGACGTCCACGGTACGCATGTCGCCGAAATAGTCGTAGTTCCAGACCTTGCTCATGAGCTCCTCGCGCGTGAAGACCTTGCCGCGCGCGTTGAGCAGATAGGCCAGAAGATCGTACTCCTTCTGCGTGAGGTCGACGGCCTGGCCGTTTTTCGTGACCGTGAAGCTCGCGGGGTTCACGGTGAGCGCGCCCGCCGTGATAAGCGAGCCCTCGGCCGGCTTCTCGGTGTAGTCGAGATTGCGGCGGCGCATGTTGGCCTTGACGCGGGCCATCAGCTCGCGCATGGAGAAGGGCTTCGTCATGTAGTCGTCGGCCCCGGCCTCGAGCCCGAAGACCTTGTCGGTCTCCTCCTCGCGGGCGGTCAGCATGATGATCGGCACCGCGCTGCCGTCGCGGCGGAGCGCCGCGCAGATGTCGAAGCCGTTCAGCTTGGGGAGCATCACGTCGAGCAGAATGAGATCGGGATCGCCGGAGCGCGCGAGCGCGAGCCCCGTCTCGCCGTCGAGCGCCTCGAGCGTCTTGTAGCCCTCGCGCTCGAGGTTGAACTTCAGGATTTCCACGATCGCGCGTTCGTCCTCGACGATCAGAACTGTCTTGTCCATGGGGAACCTCCTTATCCCGGGCGCCGGAGCGCCTTGGGGTAGTGATTTTTGAGCGTGCCGCCGGAGCCCTTGGCCCAGCCGAGGCTGAGGCCGTCCGCGCGCACGAGCGTCCAGCCCGTCTCGCTGCCCGGCAGCGTCTGGCCCGCGAGATAGCGGGAGATCTCCGGGGAATCGGCCGGGAAGTCGGCCGCGGCGGCGCAGGTCTTGAGCCAGAGCGCCCAGGCGTGCGCGGGCTCGAAGCGGTTTTTGAGCACCTCGCCGAGCTCGAGCCCCGCGCGCAGCACGCGCAGGCCGGAGAGCTCCGGCGTCTCGGCGGGCGCGAGATAGACGTGCGAGCCGAACAGAACGGGAACGCCCTCGGGCAGCGCCGCGCCCGCATCCCGGCAGAAGGCCGAGAGCTCCGGCGGCAGGCGCGCGGGCTTTACAGCGGGAATGTCGGGCCGCTCGTCCGGACCCTCGCGGCGCAGCACGGCGGCGTAGTGCCCCTCGCCCCGCAGAAGGTGCGGCCAGAGGCGGAACGTGCGCTCGAGCCCCGGCGCGGGGGAATCCACCCAGTCGGGCCGACCGGGGGCAAACCACGGCGCCGCCGCCGGCTCGACGGAAAAATCGGGGTGCGAGCGCAGAAATTCGCTGACGCTGCCCTCGTTTTCCTGCGGAGAAAAGGTGCAGGTCGAATAGACGAGCCGCCCGCCGGGCCGCAGCATCCGCGCGGCCGACTCGAGGATCTCCCGCTGGCGGCGGGCGCACATCCCGACGGTCTGCTCGCTCCAGCCCTGCACGGCGGCGTCCTCCTTGCGGAACATGCCCTCGCCCGAGCAGGGCGCGTCGACGAGAATCTTGTCGAACCAACCGGCGAAGCGCGCCTCGAGCCGCTGCGGGTGCTCGTTCAGCACGAGCGCGTTCGCCGCGCCCAGGCGCTCGAGATTGCCGGAGAGGATCTTTGCGCGGGCGGGCTGGATCTCGTTGCAGACGAGAACGCCCCGGCCCCGCATCGCGGCGGCCAGCTGCGTGCTCTTGCCGCCCGGGGCGGCGCAGAGATCGAGCACGCGCTCGCCCGGCTGCGCGTCCAGAAGCCCGGCCGGGGCCATCGCGCTCGGCTCCTGCAGGTAGTAGAGCCCGGCCTCGTGCAGGGGCGAGAGCCCCGGGCGCGTGTCGGGGTCGTAATAAAACCCGTCCCGCGCCCAGGGGACGGGGGTCAGGCGATAGGCCGCCAGCGCGGGCGGCTCGGCCGTTTTGAGGGGATTCAGGCGCAGCCCGACGTTCCTCGGCCGGTCGTAGGCCGCGAGAAAGGCGCCGAAGTCCGCGCCGAGCAGCTTCTGCATCCGGGAAAGAAAGCCTTCCGGCAGCATATCGGACACCTCCAAAGTCTCAAAATACACGAATATTATAGGAGATTTCCGCATAAATTGAAAGAGGCAGTTTTCCCGGGGACGGAAGAAAAAAGAGGTTGACATTTAAGGACAGGTCTAGTATAATCATTTCGCTGCCCAGATGCTGGTATAGCTCAGTTGGTAGAGCAGCTGATTTGTAATCAGCAGGTCGGGGGTTCAAGTCCGTCTACCAGCTCCATCGTCGGAAGACGCTCGTTCCATCGCAGCGAACTGAATATGGGGGAATTCCCGAGTGGCCAAAGGGGACAGACTGTAAATCTGCTGTCAGTGACTTCGGTGGTTCGAATCCACCTTCCCCCACCAAAAATACCGGATGCCCTTTGGGGCAGCCGGTATTTTTCTCTGGCGGGGCCGTGGATTCGAAGTTTATACCCGTGAGGGTGAATTTGCCGGGGCCTCGACATCGCGCGCGAGACCGCGGAGCGCTTCGGCGGTCTGGCTGAGATCGCCGGAAAAGAGCGAAACAGGGATAAAAGGGGGCTGCAAAAGTCGGATGACTTTTGCAGCCCTTGTTTCTGGGAAGAGGCCGGATCAGTGACCGCGGCGGTTGACGGAGGTCAGGTCGATGCTGTTGACCTGCAGCGTGCCGGAGACGACGGCCTGCTGCAGCGCGTCGGCGGTGGCGTTGATGAGGCCGGCGGAGGAGAAGGTCGCGCCGGACACGGCGTCGACCTCAAGCGTCTGGCCCGAGATAATCGTGTCGAGCAGCGTCTTGGCCTGATTGAAGAACTGCGGAGAATCGCTCTCGCTCACGACGGTGATGTCCGTGACCTGTCCGCCGGAGACCGTGACGGAGACGGTGATGGTGCCCTCGTAGCCGTCGGCCGAGCCCTCGTAGGTGCCGTCCTTCAGCTGCGCGCCGGAGAAGGTCACGAGGCTGGAGGAGCTCGATGCGGTGCCGGCGTCCGATGCGGCGGCTTCGGAGGAGGCGGCGGTATCGTTCGTGGTATCGGTCGTGGTATTTGTCGTGGTATTTGTCGTGGTATCGGTCGCGGTATTGGTTGTGGTATCCGTCGTGGTATCCGTCGCGGCGCTGGCGGCGGCGCCGGCCGCGGCGTCGGCGCTCTGGCTGACCGAGGCGGTTTCGGACGAGCCGAACAGGCGGCCGGGCAGCTGGATGCCGACGTTCAGAAGGTGCAGCGCGAGGCAGACGATCAGCGCGACCGTGAGCGCGCGGTGCGCGGGCATCCATTTCTTTTTGAGCCGGCGGCGGAACAGATAGGTGAGCGCCAGCAGAATGCCGAGCACCAGGCAGGCGGTGCCCCAGTTGAGCGTGAACAGCTCGGGCGCGAGCGTGAAGCTGGAGAGCGTGGCGAACGAGGGATTGCCCGCGAGCAGTCCGTGCAGCAGCCCGAAGACGAGCATCAGCGCGCCGAAGGGAATGTGGATTTTGTGGAAGAACTGGTTGAGCGCGCGGTTTTTGCTGATGCGCGCAATGTACTTGAAGGCGGCCAGCACGGCGCAGATCACCGTGAGCCAGGCAAGGATCATACTGATTGTCATAGCGGTTTCTCCTCATTACAGCAGCTCAATAAAGTATGTCCATCATACAGGATCGGCCTGGGGAAAGCTTGAAAAATCTGTTAATTTTTCGGGAAAAAGCCGGGAGCCTGCATGGGATCTTGTTTATGGATATTTTTTACCACAGAAAACTTAAGCGAACCTAAAAGAAAAGAAGAACGGAAAAAAGTTTTTGCCCGGCAGACGCAAAAACGGCCCGGCGCAGACGCGCCGGGCCGGGACTGCCGGATTCAGTTGTGCTGCTTGGCCTCGTAGAGCTGCTGGTCGGCCAGGTGAATCGCCTCGCTGGGCTTGAGCACGGCGCCGAACGGCGAGATGCCGAAGCTGAGCGCGACCTTGTTTTCCTGCATGGCCTGCGGCAGAACCGTGAGGAAGTCGGCGGCAATCTGCTCGCAGATGCGGTGCACGTCCTCCTCCGGGGTGTTCGTGAAGGTCAGCAGGAACTCGTCTCCGCCGTAGCGGAAGGCGGCCAGCTGGTCCGTCTCGCGCTGGAGCAGCAGGCGGCCGAGCTCCTTGAGCACGTGGTCGCCCGCGTCGTGGCCCCACTTGTCGTTGACGCTTTTAAAGTGGTCGATGTCGATCATCACATAGACCATCGGATCGGTGTTCTCCGCAATATGGCGGCGGAGGCCGAGACGGTTGCGCACACCGGTGAGCTGGTCGCGGATGGCGGCCTCGCGCAGATGCTCGATCTCGATCTGGCGCAGGACGACTGCGTGGCGGCGCTTGTCCTCCCACTGGACGATCATGCTGCTGATGAGATAGGTGCACAAATCGACGATGACCACGAGGGCTACATTAATATAATAATTACCGTCGCGCACGACGGTGGCGTCCCAGCGATTGAACATCGCCAGCAGCACCGTGGAGAGAATCAGAAACAGCGTGACAAGGCCGGTCAGCTTCCGGTCGCCGTAGATCGTCGTGAGGGAGATGGCCGCGATGCCGCTCACGTATACGACGACGAACGTGTCGTGGAAGAAGCAGAAGGCCAGGCACATGAGCGCGAAGGAAAACGAGACGAGATAGTTCCGCAGGTGGCCGCTGAGCTGCGGCAGCCGGCTGAGCCAGTAGGTCGCGGCGTCGAGCGCCGCATAGACAAGCGCGGGGATGATCAGATAGCGCAGATAATAGCGGAGGGTGGACGCTTCGACCATGTCGGCCGCGCGCAGGATGAAGGAAAAGAGCAGCTCAACCAGGACGGCGACGGCGCTCAGCACCTGCATGGTCTGAAAGTGCGTGCGGCGCCACTGGTCCTCGAGATGCGCGGATTCTTCATCGTAGATTCGGTCCAGCTGACTCAGATGTTCCAGCTCAGCCATGGCGTTTTCCCCCTGTGCCGCGTCAGCGGCGTTCGTATGTGCGGATGAGACGCAGAATGTCGCAGAGCGCGGCGCGGTAATCCTGCGCGCTGCGGGAGCGGGTCTCGGAAAAGCTGCGCGCGGTGCGGTCGATGCTGAACATCGCGGTGACGCCGAGCGAATAGGCCGCCTCGGCGCTGTCGTCGATGCAGCCGACCAGCGCGACGAGCGGGACGCCCGCGCGGGAGGTGCGGCGCGCGATGCCGGAGATGACCTTGCCATGGACGCTCTGCGCGTCGATGCGGCCCTCGCCCGTGAGCACAAGATCGGCGCCCGCCAGCAGCTCGTCAAAGCGGACGAGGTCGAGAATGCACTCGATGCCGGGCCGCAGGGCTGCGCCGAAGAAGGCCAGACACCCGCCGCCCATGCCGCCGGCCGCGCCCGCGCCTGGCACGTCCAGGATCGGGACGCCGAGCTGGCTCCGGACGATCTCCGCCAGATGGCGCAGGCCGTCGTCGAGCAGGCGGACGGTTCGCTCGTCCGCGCCCTTCTGCGGGGCGAAGACGGCCGCGGCGCCCGCGGGGCCGCAGAGCGGGTTGTCGACGTCGCACATGACGGTGAACTGCACGCCAGAGAGGCGGCGCCGCAGCCCGGACAGCTCCACGCGCGCGATGCGCGCGAGCGTGCCGCCAGCGGGGATCAGGCGCGCGCCGGTTTCATCGTAAAATTCCGCGCCCAGCGCCGCGGCCGCTCCGCAGCCGCCGTCGTTCGTGGCGCTGCCGCCGAGCCCCAGCAGAATCCGCCGGGCGCCGCGGCCGATCGCGTCGGCGATCAGCTGGCCGACGCCGTAGGTCGAGGCGATTGTGGGGTCGAGGCGGCTGCCCGCGAGGGGCAGGCCCGCCGCGGCGGCCATTTCGACGACGGCGTCCTCGCCGATGAGCGCGTAGGCGGCCTCGACCGGCTCGCCGAACGGACCCTGCACGACGGCCGTGCGCCGTTCGCCGGGCAGCGCGGCCAAAAAACAGTCCACGGTGCCCTCGCCGCCGTCGGCCACGGGGATCGCGGTGACATGGCAGTCGGGGAAAAACGCCGGGATGGTCTGCGAGGCGATGGCGCAGATCTCCGCGCTGGAGAGGGAGCCCTTGAACGAATCGGAGATCACAATGCAGTTTTTCATCGGCCGGCCCCCTAAAAATCCTGATTATATCTATTATATACGGATCTTGGAAAAATCGCAATAGCCGGCTGCATCTGTACAAACGGAAGTGGACGCGGAGAAAAAAGTGGATTATAATAGAGAAAACAGACTGCCGGCTGTCCGGCAGCGGAAAAGGGGACGTCGTATGAACTACAGGACACTGGGAAAAACGGGCCTCGCGGTGAGCGAGATCGGCCTCGGCTGCGAGGGCTTCAACGGCAAGAGCCGCGAGGACGCGCGGGCGCTGTTCCGCCTGGCGTTTGAGCACGGCGTCAACTGCATGGATCTCTATACCCCCAACCCCGCTGTGCACGGCTTCGTGGCCGACGCGATGCAGGACCGGCGCGAGAGCTTCGTCCTGCAGGCGCACCTCTGCACGATCTGGAAGAAGGGCCAGTACGAGTGCACCCGCCGCCCCGACGAGGTGAAGCTGGCCTTCGAGCACCTGATGCGGAACCTGCGCACCGACTATCTCGACATCGGCATGATCCATTTCGTCGACTCCCCGGAGACCTGGCGCCAGATCGCGGAGGGCCCCGTGATGGAGTTCGCGCTCGCACAGAAAAAGGCAGGCTACATCCGCCACCTGGGCGTCAGCAGCCACAACCCCGAGGCGGCGCTCGCCGCCGTGCAGAGCGGGCTTGTCGACGTGCTCATGTTCTCCGTCAATCCGTGCTACGATCTGCTCCCCGGCACCGAGGACTGCGAGCAGCTCTGGGCCGACGAGAGCTACGCGGGCAGTCTCACCAACATGGACCCGCAGCGCGAGCGGCTGTACGAGACCTGCCAGCGCCTGGGCGTCGGCATCACGGTCATGAAGGCGTTCGGCGGCGGCGATCTGCTCGACGCGTCGCTCTCCCCGGCCGGCGCGGCGCTCACGCCCGTGCAGTGCCTGCACTACGCGCTCACGCGCCCCGCGGTCGGCTGCGTCATGGCCGGCGCGCACAATCTCAAGGAGCTCGAGAGGAACCTGGCCTACGAGACGGCGGACGAAGAGGCGCGCGACTACGCCGCGGCGCTGGCCTCGTTCCCGCGCATCCGCTGGCAGGGCCACTGCATGTACTGCGGCCACTGCGCCCCCTGCCCGAAGGGCATCGACGTCGCGACCGTCACCAAATACCGCAATCTCGCGCGGGCCCAGGGCGAGGTGCCCGAGACCGTGCGCGGGCACTACGACGCGCTTGCGCACACGGCGGGCGAATGCATCGCCTGCGGCGCGTGCGAAAAGCGCTGCCCGTTCGGCGTCGGCGTCATCGAAAACATGAAGGACGCCGCGCGGATCTTCGGGAAATAGCGCGCCCGGGGCGCGAAGCTTGCCCAGCCCCGCCTCTTACATTATATTATAAGATCAGATCAGCTGCTGCTCGTTGATCATCAGCTTGAACTGCAGCCCCAGCTTCTCCGCCGACTTGCGGCAGAGAATCATCCGGTCCATGAAGATCTCGAAATAATCCATGACCGAGCCGTAGTGCGTGTCGACCGCCAGCTTCAGCTTGATGAGCGTGTGGCTCTCGTTGATCTTGAGCTCCGATTTCTTGACCGAGTAGTTGACGCGGTCGTGGATGTCGAAGGTGGCCTCGTCCCGGTTGCGGACGCGGCTGCGCCGCACGTCGGACTTGTCCGCGAGGATGAGCGCCGCCGCCATCGGCGAAACGGGCCGGCCCGTGCCCTCGTCGTGGTTGCCGATGGCCGTCACGATCTCGGAGATCTCCTCCGGCTCCATGCCGAGGTTATCCAGGATGCGGAAGGCCATCACCGCGCCGCTCTGCGAGTGGTCGACGCGGTTGACGAGATTGCCGATGTCGTGCATATAGCCCGCGATCTGCGCGAGCTCGATTTCGCGCGCGGGGAAGCCCAGCGTCTGGAGAATGTATTGGCAGTTCGCGGCGACGAGGCCGACGTGGGCGAAGCTGTGCTCGGTGAAGCCGAGCGCCGCCAGCGACTCGTCCGCCTTGCGGATATAGGTCTGGATGGCCGCGTTTTTGCGGATTTCTTCGTAAGTAATCATCGCGTTTCTCTCTTTCGGACGGTATCGTACCATCTAGGATACTCCCGGAAGGTTAAAAATCCAAGCGATTTTAGGAAAGTTTCTGTAAAATCTGCGCTAAGACTGCAAAAGAAGGTGAGACGTTGAACCGAATCATCCGCACGGACAGAAAGCGCGAGCCGTTCCGGGACAAGCTGGCGCGGCTGTTCCCCGTCTCATGGCGCGACACGGGCGTCACCGCGGCGATCCTGGCCGCCGCCGTGGGCGTGTGCCTGCTGCTGCGGCTGGTCGACGAGACGGACGTGTACATCGCGCTCATCTTTGTGCTCGCGGTCGTGCTCGTCTCGCGCTATACGGACGGCTACCTCTACGGCCTTCTGACCTCGCTGGGCGGCGTCATCTGCGTCAACTACATCTTCACCTACCCGTATTTCGCCTTCAATTTCACGATCTCCGGCTATCCCCTGACGTTTCTCGTGATGCTCGCCGTGTCCATCATCGTGAGCACGCTTACGACGCAGTACAAGGAGCAGGAGAAGGTCAAGGCCGAGGCCGAAAAGGAGAAGATGCGCGGCAACCTGCTGCGCGCGGTCAGCCACGACATCCGCACGCCGCTCACCTCGATCGTGGGCGGGGTCAACGCAATCCTCGACTCCGGCGACAGGCTCTCGGAGCAGACGAAGAAGACCCTGCTCGGCAACATCCGCGACGAGTCGCAGTGGCTGGTCGGCGTGGTCGAAAATCTGCTCTCCGTCACGCGCATCTCCGACAATGCCGCGAGCATCAAAAAGGAGCTCGAGGCCGGCGAGGAGGTGCTCTCGGCCTCGGTCGTGAAGTTCCAGAAGCGTTTTCCGGCCCTGCGGGTCGAGGTCACGGCGCCGGAGGAGCTGCTGATGGTGCCGATGGACGCCATCCTGATCGAGCAGGTGCTCATCAACCTCATGGAAAACGCGGCGCTGCACGGCGTCACGACCACCTGCGTCCGCCTCTCGCTCACGCGGGAGGGCGAAAACGCCGTTTTCCGCGTGGCGGACGACGGCCAGGGCATCGCGCGCGAGGTGCTGCCGCACCTGTTCGACGGCATTTTCTCGCACCCGCCCGAGGGGGATTCCGACCAGAAGCGCAACATGGGCATCGGCCTGTCGGTCTGCAAGACGATCGTGCAGGCCCACGGCGGCACGATGACCGCCAGCAACCCGCCCGAGGGCGGCGCGTTATTCCAGTTTGATCTGCCATTGGAGGAGCCGAAGCATGAAGATAAAGGATAAAATTCTCGTCATCGAGGACGAGCCCGCCATTGTGAACCTGCTCTCCGCCGTGCTGGACGCGAACGGCTACGAGGTGCTGACCGCGCCGACCGGCGCGCTGGCCGAGAGCATGATCGCCTCGCACTGCCCGGATCTCATTCTGCTCGACCTGGGCCTGCCGGACATGGACGGCATGACGATCCTGCGCGCGGTGCGCGCGTGGTCGAAGGTGCCGGTCGTGGTCGTCTCGGCGCGCAGCCACGAGCAGGACAAGGTCGAGGCGCTCGACGCCGGGGCGGACGACTATCTCACGAAGCCCTTCGGCACGGAGGAGCTGCTGGCCCGCATCCGCGCGGCCATCCGCCACACGCGCACGCCCGCCGCGAGCAGCGATCTGGCCAACAGCGGGGTGTTCCGCGCGCAGGGGCTCACGATCGACTACGACAAGCACCGCGTCTACGTCAACGGCGCGGACGCGAAGCTCACGCAGAACGAGTACAAGCTCGTCGCGCTGCTGGCGCTCTATGCGGGCAAGGTGCTGACGTATGACTTTCTCATGAAGGAGCTCTGGGGCCCGGGGGCCAAGAGCGACAACCAGATTCTGCGCGTGAACATGGCGAATATCCGCCGCAAGCTCGAGCAGAACCCCGCGCAGCCGGTGTATATTTTCACCGAGGTCGGCGTGGGCTACCGCATGATCGAAGGGGACTGAAAAGGGAACAGGCTCGGCGGGGCGCGTGCGCCCCGCCGTTTTTTGCGCCTGCGCGGCCCGTCTCCGCGCGCGTTTCTCTCCCAGATCATCCCAGAGAGTTACGTTTTCAAAAATAATTTTGAAAAATATAACCGATATAACCAAAATGTAACTCTCGCCTGCTATACTGCAACTGTAAACAAAAGGAATGCCGCAGGAAGGGTGGGTGATAATCATCGAGAAAACAATACCGCGCGCGTTTATTCCGAATGAGATGCGGTTCAGCACGGTCCGGATCATGAGCTACGACGACCGGAATCCGCAGGGCGTGCTGGAAAGCCAGGCAGAGGACGAGCCGCAGAGCTTCCAAAACCTGACGCAGCTGCTGCTGATGCTGGATCACATCGCGGACGAGCTTGGCTGTCCCCAGCGCAGCAGAACGCAGCGGTTCCTCGTGCGAAACGCACCCCCGGCTCGCGGCGAGTCAGGGCAGACGCCGCCCGAACGGCCGCTGGCGTCCTTCCGCATCGGCATCATGTTCCGGCAGAACATGAGCTGGCAGGGGACATGTGAATGGCTCGAAGAGAACAAAAGCGCGAACTTCCGCAGCGCCCTGGAGCTGGTCCAGCTGATGGACGGCGTGCTCGCAGGGCCGCAGAAACCCCGGGAACCCAAAATCTGAAAGAAACAGGAAACCCGAAGCAACGAAGTGATGAAACGGCAAACCCGAGTGAAAGCCGGGCGCGCAAAGCGGGGAGGCCAAAGCCGAAAGGCCATGCCGGAGCCGCTGCCAAGCATTTCGCTCTCACATGTAAAATGATAAGGAGAACGAAATGATGAGAACCAGATTAACAAAAGTCCTGGCGCTGATCCTGGCCCTGGTCATGACCATCGGCCTGCTCCCGATGAGCGCAATGGCGGACGACACGGCAGCTGACCCTGAGCTGACTAAAACAGCAGAGTGGGTCGACCAGAGCAAGGGCACCGCAAAGATCACGATGACCGTGAAAGGCACGCCGATCACGGTAGAACCCAAGCCGGTCGACGTCTATTTCGTGTTGGACTATTCCGGCAGTATGAGTGAAACGGCAATTGATGCGACGTATAGTGACCAGCAAGTTGTATGCAAAGACTTTATAGCGAAATATTATCCTCATTATATTGAAGACAAAAATTCTTCATACAACAAGAAATATGTACTTTATTGGATCTGCGATGATGAGTCAGAAACGGAAACGAACACTGTAGCATACTACAGCGAATGGGACAAAACTAAAAAAGAGTGGAGTGATTGGATAGCAGCCGAAGCAGAACCGACTTCTTTCACATACACTAAGAAAGTCGAGACTCAGCCAAGTAAAGATCGCTGGACGCTTTTGCGGGAATCTGTTGACGCAGCGCTCGCTACGCTGATTCCTGATGGAACAGTCAATAAAGCAGCTACGGTCATGTTTGACAGTAATGGTACAACACCATGGTCAACACCCTCGCCGAGATGGGCATCATCAAGGGCTATCCCGACGGGACCTTCCGTCCGAGCGCGTACATCACGAGAGCCGAGTTCGCGGCCATCGCGGCCCGCTTCGATTCCACCGACATCACCGGCAAGACCGCGACGTTCTCCGATATCGCGACGAGCTGGGCCAAGGACGAGATCGTGCGCACCGCAGTGCTGGGCTGGACGAACGGCTATCCCGACGGAACCTTCCGTCCGCAGAACAACATCACAAGAGCTGAGGTTGCGACGCTGGTCAACCGTGTTCTCAAGCGTGTCCCGGGCAAGACCGAGGATCTGCTGGCCGACATGGTGACGTGGCCCGACAACCTGGACACCACCAAGTGGTACTACCTGGCCATCCAGGAGGCCTCGAACACGCACGACTACGAGAAGTACACGG